>VAPE01023340.1_pt1 | contig 50760 bp, 52 predicted proteins | sample 3393911 | NCBI WGS metagenome assembly VAPE01 (sample SAMN08290436, study PRJNA428436) | hydrothermal vent metagenome | isolation source: Deep-sea hydrothermal vent chimney | place: Atlantic Ocean: South-mid Altantic Ridge
ACGAGTGTTACCTCACTGGTTTTTGAGACCAGCGCGTCTACCAATTCCGCCATCCGGGCATGAAAAGCAGGAGCTTTTGCGGGCGGCAAAGGTATAAAAAATTCTTTTCCCCGGTTTTACTTTTTCGCACAATAAAAATTAGCCGGCTTTGGTTCATTCTCCAAAACTTCTATACCGGTATTCTTTCAGAAATCATTACCTTCGCAACCAAACCGGAGAGCATAAAACTTTCCGGAAAACAAAACAGCCGACAAACAGATGATAGACTACAACTTGCATCAGCACAGCACCTTCTCGGATGGCAAAGCCGAACCCGAAGCCTATGTAAAAAAAGCGCTTGAGCTGGGTTTCCGGGCTATGGGATTTACCGAGCATTCGCCCTTGCCTTTTCCCACAACATTTTCGCTAAAAAAGGGGAATGCCGATGCTTATGTTCGGGAAACGGCACGGCTAAAAGAGAGATATCGTGGGCAAATAGCACTTTACCGTGCCCTGGAATTTGATTTTATTCCCGGATTGTCCGATAATTTCAACTTATGGCGTGATAAATTACATCTCGATTATGCCGTTGGCGCTGTACATCTCGTGCAACCGGAGAATGGTGATGGCCTTTGGTTTATCGATGGTCCGAAAAAAGAACGATATGATGACGGCCTTAAGAAATATTTTGGCAACGACATAAAAAAAGCTGTTAAAACTTACTATTATCAAATAAACCGAATGGTTGAAACCCAACAATTTGAGATTGTAGGGCACCTGGATAAAATCAAAATGCATAATGCTGGTCGTTATTTTAGTGAAGAGGAACCGTGGTATCGCCAGCTGGTAAACGAGTCGCTGGAACTTATCAAAGAGAAAGATCTGGTGGTGGAAGTGAATACACGCGGTCTGTATAAAAAGCGCTCCGACAAGCTGTTTCCCGATGATGAAACGTTGAGGCAAATCAAAAACCTGAAAATACCCGTATTGATTTCCTCCGATGCGCATCTTCCCGAAGAGTTAAATATGCTTATGGATTATGCCGAAAAACGGTTAGTGGAAATTGGAATAAAATCCGTTGTTTTTTTCCGTGAGGGATGTTGGGAAGAAGTTCCGCTGGTATAATATATTTTTTGTAATTTGGACAAAATTTTACCACCATGAAAAAGTTTTTCAAAATTCTTCTTTACATCATTTTAACCCTTGTCATCCTGTTTGTAGGGTTTCTGGCCTACATCACGGTTACCGATTATCGTCCCGCCAAGGTGATTAACCTCATGGGTGAAAGCAACTCTACCATTGAGCCGTTAGATAAAGATACTTTTAACCTGATGACCTGGAACATCGGGTATGCCGGTCTGGGTGCCGGAATGGATTTCTTTTACGATGGCGGGACAAAAGTACGCCCGTCAAAAAAAATGATCGAAAAATACCTGAATGGAATAGAGCATTTCGTTACTTCCAACGACTCCATTGATTTCTGGTTCGTTCAGGAAGTGGATATCCACTCGCACCGCTCGTATGATTTTAATGAGGTAAAGGCAATTTCTGAGGCAAAAAAAGGCAGCCATACTATTTTTGCGTTCAATTATAAATGTCCGTTTGTTCCTGTTCCCTGGTACGATCCTCTGGGAGCGGTGAAAGGCGGCCTGATGACATTCACCGACTATCCGTATGATGAGGCTACCCGGTATGCCTATCCGCTCATTGCATCCTGGCCAAAAAAGTTGTTTTTGCTGGACAGGGCTTTTATCCTCACCCGTTTCCCATTGGCTAACGGCAAGGATTTGGTTATAATGAACACGCACAACTCAGCTTATGTTTACGACAGCCTGCTTCGGGTGAAAGAACTTAATGTTTTGAAGAAAAAAATGCTGCAAGAGTATGCAAAAGGAAATTATGTGATTGCCGGTGGCGACTGGAACGCCAACCCGCCAAATTTCAGGCCGGCAGGGAATTTTGATGGCAATCGTTTTGTTCCCACGAAGGTACAAATGAGCAATAAAATCTTCCCCTCATCCTGGAGATGGGCCTACGACCCTTCGGCACCTTCAAACCGTCAGAATTACAAGCCGTTTGTCAGGGGCGAAAACGGTACCACCACCATCGACTATTTTATTCTTTCGCCCAATGTTATACTGCTGCGGGTGAAAACCATCGATTTGAATTTTGCCGACAGCGACCATAATCCGGTATATATGAAAGTGATGTTGAAACAATAACTTTTTGTGAAAGAACCTGCCGCGGCTGCTGTTTTTACGCAACTATCTGTAAAATAACGCGCTAAAAATGTTTTAAAAAAATTATAAGCACCTGTTTTACATCCGTTTTTATATTATTTTTGCACCGCATTTCAATTATTCAACTACATCATGCGGGAGCCAATAGTTAGTATTTTTTCCGGACGGCAAAGCCGTTACCTTGCGGAGAAAATTGCAATATCTTACGGAAGTAAGCTGGGTAAATCAGAAGTTATTAATTTCTCTGATGGGGAGTTTCAGACCTCCTATGAAGAGAATATCCGCGGACGCGATGTATTTATCATCCAGTCAACGTTTCCTCCGGCCGATAATATTTTGGAATTGCTGATGATGATTGATGCCGCCAAAAGAGCATCTGCCCGTAAAATTGTAGCGGTAATACCCTATTTCGGCTATGCCCGGCAGGACAGAAAAGACAAACCCAGAGTTTCCATTGGCTCAAAAATGATTACCAACCTGTTAACTACTACTGGTATCAACAGGCTGATAACCATTGATTTACACGCTGACCAGATTCAGGGATTTCTTGATGTCCCGGTAGATCATCTGTACGCTTCGGTTATTTTTTATCCTTATTTGAAAAAACTTGACTTGCCCAACCTGATGATGGCCTCTCCTGATACAGGCGGAACCCGTAGGGCAGCGTCGTATGCCAAAGGCCTTAACACCGGCTTTGCCATTTGCTATAAACAGCGCTCCGGACCTAATGTGGTAGGAAACATGCAATTAATCGGCGATGTAGAAGGAAAGGATGTGGTGCTGGTTGATGATATTATTGACACAGCCGGAACCATCACCAAAGCCGGTGAGTTGGTTATGAAAAAAGGTGCCAAAAGCGTGAGAGCCTTGGCCACACATGCTATCTTCTCCGGAAATGCCAGCGAAGTATTAAAAAACTCGCCATTTTCCGAAATCATAGTCACAGACACCATTCCCATAAAGGAAGGTTTCGACAAAGTAAAAGTACTCACTACCGCTACACTTTTTGCCGAAGTGATTAAACGAGTCGAAAATTTTGAATCCATTAGCTCCTTGTTTAATTTAGGGACTAGTATTAATAAATAATTTAAATTTTATATCATGAAAACAGTATCATTGAGCGGTACGCTGAGAGCGTACGTAGGGAAAAAAGATGCTAAAAAGCTGAGAAAAGAGGGCAAAGTTCCTTGTGTAATCTATGGTGGAAAAGAGCAAAGGCACTTTTTCCTTGACCAAAAAGATTTTAAAAAAATTATCTTTACTCCGGAAGTATTTACCATTAAAATAGAGTTGGGTAAAGAGAGTTTCGAAACTATCTTGCAGGAGATTCAGTACCACCCGGTATCTGACATCGTTTTACATGCCGATTTTCTGGAACTTATTTCCGGGAAGCCTGTTACACTTGCTATTCCGGTTCAAATGGAAGGCTCGGCTCCCGGTGTTATCAAAGGTGGAAGGCTACAGCTTAAATTACGCAAAATTCGTATGAAAGGGTTGGTAGAAGATATGCCCGAACATGTTGTGCTGGATATTACCGGTTTGGATATTGGAAACTCCATAAAGGTGAAAGAAATCCCCGGCGAGAAGCTTCAGTTTCTTGATCCTGCCAACGCTGTTGTTGTGAGCGTGAAAGCTGCTCGCGGTGTTTCCGACGAAGAACTAGCTGAAGGTGAAGAGGGTGAAGAAGTCGAAACCGAAGCTGCCTCCGAAGAGTAATAAAGGAGCCTTCTAAAGTTTGTAAAAATTTTCGTAAAGGGATAAGGCGTAAGCTTTATCCCTTTATTTTTGTCGGGGAAAGATAAACAATCAACTACATGAAATATCTCATTGCATGTCTGGGAAATATCGGAGCAGAATATGCCAACACCCGCCACAACATTGGTTTTGTAGTAGCTAATGCCCTCACCACAGACCTTAAAGGGAAATTCGAAACAGACCGCCTTGCTGCTGTTGCCCGGCTTAAATTTAAGGGACGTGTACTTATTGTTATCAAGCCCGCTACTTACATGAATCTCAGCGGGAAAGCGGTGAAATACTGGCTGACGAAAGAAAAAATACCAACGGACAAACTTCTTGTGGTACTTGATGACATTGCCCTGCCATTGGGAACATTGCGCTTGAAGAAGCAGGGTGGAGATGCCGGGCACAACGGACTTACCGATATTATTGAAAAGCTTGGAACCAATGTTTTTCCACGTCTTCGTGTGGGTATTGGAAATGATTTTCCCAAAGGTTATCAGGTTGATTATGTATTAGGACAGTGGTCGCACAGCGAAACCGACCTGCTTATCCCGCGTGTGGAAAAAGCAGTGGAAATCATTAAAAGTTTTGCCACTCTTGGTACCGACCGAACCATGAATCTTTATAACAACAAATAAAAAAAACGCCATTCCGGACTGGAGCAGCGTTTCCCTATAAATTTTTGTCGTTTATTTCTGCGTCTCTTTTACACGCATATCACCGAGGAGCACATCCCAAAAACCAATCATCCGTCCGCCAATTTGCGTTTCTTTACGTTTCACGTAAACGGTGATGTCTTTTTTTGTAGTATCCTGATAAACAAGACGCCCCTCTTTGTTATAGCCTTTAAACTTCTGAAATACGGTAATGACACCCACGTAAGTGCCATCAGGCTGTCGTTGCAGATCACTCACATAATCAATTTTGTACCATTCAATTTCAACTTTACTGTAGTTAAGGCGCATCAGCCGTTCGAAGTACTTCCTGACACCATAATACGCAATCTGTGGCCTCAGTAATGAGGATACCCCAATTTCGGAACCTTGCATAAAAAGCTCTCCGGCACGATCAATCACACGGTTTGCCTCGCTCCAGGGTGTATCTTTACTGCCAATGATGGTGATATATTTACTCAGGTCACGGACTTTCTCCAATGCCAGACTGTCCACTGCTTGTTTTCTCTTAGGGTTAAGTGTTTCTTGCGCCGACGCCGGGAATACCGTTAGCATACCCAACAGAAAAAGGATAGAATAGGTTATATTTTTCATCTTTTTTATTTTTTAATGAGTTCTAATTCTATAATTTTCCCTTCAGCATTCTTTTTTACAGATTCAACGGCATAGTTATAGGACTTTATATCTTTCAAATAGTTCAAAAAACGGGATGCTGTGGTGGGTCGGTCATAGTCATTTACACCATCTACCTGGTCGATGATTATCAATACCGGCACGTCCGGAGTAGCAAAAAGCTGAAGCATCCGGCTAATTTCTTTGTCCGCTTCATCGTAAGAACCGGCATGAGCAATTTCGGTAAAGCTTTTATTAATGATATTAAATTTTGCCTGTTCTGCCTGCTTTTTCGCTGCCTCTTCTTTTCTCAGCCGTTCCTCTTCAGTTTTTCGTTCGGCTACGGCCTTTTCAGCGTTCAGTTTGTCTTCAACTTTCACAATTAAGTCTTTTACATCCTGGTCAGCAATGTTGTATGATTTGATGGTGTCCAACCGTTTAAACTGTTGGTCAAGAGTCCAGCTCGATGTCCCGTTTAACATTGCAGTCAGATCCTTTTTAGCTTGCCGCACTTTTATATTATAGGCTGCGGCGGCTTGTTCCTTGGCTAGCTTTTTCTTGCTTTGGCAGGAAGAAAGCCCCCCGAAAGTTACCCCGGCAAGCAGGATAATAACCATAATCCGGGGTAATTTTATCAGATATTTTCTCATTCCGTTTTGGTTTAAGTGATTTTTTCCTAATGAGCCACAAAAATATTTAAAAAAAGTGAAGAATTTCTGTTAAATAGGTTTAAAATGCGATAAAAATGGCACTCATGAATTCTTTGTATAGCTTAAGAGGACTTCTGAAACAAAGAAAGCAAAAGAGGAGGGTGAGTGTTTTATCAGAATCCCTGTTGTTATTTTCCTGTCACTCTCCTGTTGTCCGTTCATTGGAAATTGCTAATTTAGCCCGGTCGTATGGCAGCAAAAGAAGAACTATATTATAAAAGGCGTGTTAATACAGCATATTTTACTTCGCTCGTAAGTATTATGCTGGTATTGTTTACCATGGGATTTATCGGGTTACTAATTGTACATGCCAATATATTATCTAACTATATCAAAGAAAATATTGGTTTTGAAATTATTATAAAACCGGGGGTAAAAGAGGCCGATGTTATCCGTTTACAAAAACAACTGGATACCCGCGATTATGTTAAAACAACCGAATACATCACGAAAAAAGAAGCACTTGGCCGTTTGAAAAAAAATCTTGGTGCTAATTTTGTAAATTTCTTCGGGAAAGGTGACAACCCGTTGCTCCCTTCCATCGATGTAAGGTTTAATGCTGCCTGGGCCAACAATGACAGCATCGCAAAAATTGAGAACCAACTCTTAAAAAAATCTTTTGTTAAAGAGGTTTATTATCAGAAATCGCTGGTGCATGAGATTGACAAAAATCTACGAAAAATCACTTTGGTTTTGTTGGTTCTGAGTGTTGTTTTGCTTTTCATAGCTGTTACACTGATAAACAATAGTATCAGGCTAACCGTTTATTCCAAGCGCTTTGTGATAAAAAGTATGCAGCTTGTCGGCGCCACGCGTGGCTTTATTCGCCGGCCGTTTGTGTGGAAAGGCATGTTGCAGGGTTTCTACAGCGCCCTTATCGCACTGGCTCTCCTCACAGCAGTTTTGGCCATAGCACGAGAGAATTTACCCGAATTAGCAGCCATTGAGAGTACGGAAATGATTGGTCTTGTTTACCTGTTTGTCGTTTTGCTGGGCATGGCTGTAACCGGATTTTCCACTTTCTTTTCTGTGAGCCGCTATCTCGACATGAACAAACACAAGCTATATTTTTAAACTTCTGCAATAACTTTTTATCCTGTGACCATCAAATTATCCACATGGACTTATGATATATTGGGATTATTTTTTCCGAATAGTTGCCGGCTCTGCGGAAAGACATTACACCAACAGGAAGAAATTTTGTGTACTACCTGTTTTTACAAGCTGGCACATACCAATTTCCAAAACGAAGTGGAGAATCCGGTTATGGATATTTTCAGCGGACGGCTTCCTCTTTTTTCCGCTACTGCTTTTCTGTTTTTCAGCAAAGGTGGCGGAACACAGCAGCTGATTCACAAACTAAAATACAAAGGAAATAAGGAGATAGGAATTCATCTTGGTAAACTATTCGGTAACCAACTTAACAATAGTGCATTATTCAATAAATCGACTGTCCTTATTCCCGTTCCGTTACACCCGCGAAAGGAACACAAGCGCGGGTATAATCAAAGCCTGATGATTTGCGAAGGGATAGCTTCCCGGATGAATGCCCGTGTAGTCCCGGATGTGCTTTACCGGAAAATACACTCCTCCTCGCAGACCAAAAAATCACGTTACGAACGATGGGAAAATGTAAAAGATATCTTTGAAATTAATAAAGGGTATCGTCTTGAAGGAAAACATGTGCTTTTGGTGGATGATGTTATTACTACCGGCGCCACACTGGAAGCCTGTGGACATAAACTGTTGGAAATTCCGGGTATCAGATTGAGTATTGCTTCACTTGCTTATGCACAGGGATAAAGCGAAAATGCGCCTGTAGCTACTATTCTCGTATTTTATCCCGCATATAGTCAAGAGTAGTGGGAATAGTATCTTGCGGCCGTCCCAGTTTTATCATTTTCCGGTTGTACATTCTCCGGTTGTGAATCAATCTTCGCTGTACGACAGCTCTCTCATTGAGCAGATTATACAACGACTGTATCGGACTGAACAGATTAAAACTCCCTTGTCGCGCCTTATATAAAAGGGGCCGTCTCTTCAGGTCTTCCGTAATATCATAACTACTCTGTGCCGGCTTCATGTGAATAATCATCTGTTTAAATGTTTCGTAATCCCAAAAAGCGTGAATAACAATTTCATGAATTAAAATCGTATCCAGTGTCATGTAAAAAGTAATGGGTTGTTTCCTGTGCAGAAGACTGTCGGTTACAGGAATAATTTTTGTAATGTATCCCAGTGAGGAAAACATAATGGAATCGTTGCGGGATACAGTGATGTAAAACCGCCCTGTGGTATCGCTAAAACTACCGAGATAATTGTCTCGGCTAAAAATTTGTGCATCAGGAATGGGTCGCAGCGTATCACTGCTCATAAGTATGCCGTAAATACCTACAATATTGGCACTTTCCGTTTGCGCTTGCAACCTGCTTTGTGCGGTGAAAACCAATAAAAGAAGGAAAACCAACGAAAAAAATGCAAAAGATAGCCTGATATTTTTTGTTTTACGCAAATTTAATGTTAAATTGTTTTGAAATACGAAGATATAATTTATATTAGCAGCTTGATAAAAAGCAACACAAATCATTTCATAATAATTCTTAAATGAAATAAATGATTTGCTGATGCGTCTTTTTCGGAGAAACCAGTATAACCAATAAATATAACTTGCTATGAAAAAGTTTACTACTAAAAGTGTTCTTATTTCTTTTTTTATTTTATTGTTTGCGTTGAGTGTTACCGCTCAGGAAACCGGGAAAAAAGAAAATAAAAAGGCCAAAAAGGAGAAGACAACCAAAACCGACAAAGTTAAAACAGGCTGGAACATCGGCGCCTTGCCGGTAGTTTCGTTCGACAGCGATTTGGGTTTTCAGTATGGCGCTCTTATGAACCTGTATGATTACGGTGATGGAAGCATCTATCCTAATTATGAACGATCGCTGTATGTTGAGGCCAGCCGGTTTACAAAAGGTAGCGGAATTTTCAGGGTTAATTATGATACCCGGAAGCTTATTAAAGGGATTCGTGTGTACGCAGACCTAAGTTATCTGCCCGATCAGATTTATTCCTTTTATGGTTTCAACGGGTATGATGCCGTTTACAACTCATCTTGGGTTGATGATAAAAGTCCCCAATATAAAACAAAGGTTTTTTATCGTTATAAAAGGAAATTTTTCCGTGCAAAGGTTGATTTTCGTGGAGATTTCGGTAATAAATTTGTTCACTGGGTTGCCGGTGTGGGCTTTTATAGTATCAATGTAAAACCAGTGGATATCGCTCATCTGAATAAGGGGAGAAAAGCAGCAGATATGCTTCCTGATACTGCAAGCATTTATGATCAATATGTTAAATGGGGTATAATCCCTCAGAACGAAAAATACGGAGGTTCCTTTACCGTCCTCAAGGCCGGGTTTGAGTATGACAGCCGTGACAACGAAGCAAACCCTAACAAGGGAATCTGGTTTACAACGGTTTTGGCCGGAGCCCCCGGATTTGCGTCCAGCACGAAATCGGGTTTTCTGAAACTTTCTATTACACAACGGCAATATATCACGTTGGCTAAAAACACCCTGTTTTTTGATTATCGCCTCGGTGCTCAGTTTACCCTGGCCGGCCAAAGTCCTTTCTACATCTCCCCGCTTATTTTCTATGCTCACTCTTCCAAAGCTTATAATGAAGGCCTGGGTGGAAGCGGAAATCTGCGCGGTATTCTTCGTAACCGTATTGTGGGTGATGGTATCGCTTACGGTAACTTTGAACTCCGTTGGGAGTTTGTGAAATTTTCCATGGCAAACCAAAATTTTTACCTCGGCACTGTCTTGTTCTTCGATACAGGTATGGCTATCCAAAAAACGAAAGTTAACACCAGCAATGTCCCGGCTAACCAGTTGGACAGTTATTTTAAAACCAATGCTGAGAAATTACACAACAGTGCCGGCCTCGGATTGAAAATAGCCATGAACCAAAACTTCATTGTTTCTGTTGAATATGGGAAGGCTTTCGATGCGCAGGATGGTACAAGCGGCATTTATATCGGGCTGGGATACCTATTCTAAAATATTACAAGTCGGAAATTTTATAGTTTTTCAAAAGCTATCCGGATATTTGATGCAATCTCCTCAAATTCAGCTTCGCTAAGCTTGAGTTTGGGGAGTTTGAAGTCTATATCAAATAGCCCGTCCAGCGGGATAAGGTGGATGTGGGCGTGGGGTACTTCCAGCCCGATGACGGTAATGCCAATGCGCTTACAGGGAATGACTTTTTCTATCGCTTTTCCCACTTTTTTGGCAAAGACAAAAAGACCTTTGTACAATTCGTCATCCAAATCGAAAATGTAATCCACTTCTTTTTTCGGGATGACAAGTGTATGCCCCTTTTTTAGTGGGAAAATATCCAGAAAAGCATAATAATCTTCCGTTTCAGCTACCTTGTAGGAGGGAAGTTCTCCATTGACGATTTTTGTGAAAATACTTGCCATGACTCGCGTTTTATTTTCACAAAATTACAAATATTCAGAAACTGTACGAAGACAAAGCCGTCAGCAGACAGTTGTGCCAGGCTGCATCCCCGAAAAATCATAAAATTCATTCGTAGATTTCATTGGGCTGTTTTCTCACAAGACCATACAGGGTTTAGCTCTTCTCCGGGGCTAGTGCATGAAACACCAGCAACGGGATGGTGGTCTGGAAAAGGAACTTTTGGGTAACACTTGGCGTGTAAAATCGTGATATCAGGCTGCGATGACGGGTGGTCATGGCCACAAGGTCTATTTTCTTCTCTTTGATAAAATCTTCCAGCCCTAGTTGCGGGTCGAGGCACTCCAGCAGGCCGCATTCCAGTTTGCCCACACCCAGCGTATCCGTAATAAAAGCTTTCACTTTGTGCATGTAAACCTCTTCCTGCTTTTTAATTTCCTCTGAAACATGAACACAGAAAAGGTCAGAGTCAAAGGGTTTGACAAATGAAGCCAGCTTATTCAGTGCCCAGTAATCAGAACGGTCGAGATCGGTAGCATACAGAACTTTTTTAGGGGCATTAAATTCGTCGGCAGGATAATCCTTCGGTACAGCGAGGATCGGAATACCGGCTTTCTTTATCACTTTGGCCGTAACGCTGCCAAACGACCGGAATCCTTCCAGCTCACTGCCTCGAGTACCCATAATCACCAGTCCGGGTTTGTATATTTTAATATACGCCAGAATGGTAGATACCACATTCCCTTTCACCATATCGTAAAACACATTTACCCCACGGGTTTTGTGCTGTTTCAAAATCCTTTTTAATTTTTCGGAAAAAGCTTTCAGGTTAGCTTCTGTTTCCTGCTCTACTTCAAGACCTATGTCATCGAAACTTGCCGTGAAGTTAAAACTTTCCAATTGCGAAAAAGGAACTACCCCGGGGTCAAAATATACATTCAGTAGTTGTATATCGGCTTTCATTTTGGCCGCAATATGCAAAGCATACAGTGCGGCATTTTCGGCATGTGGCGTAAAATCATAAGGTACCAGAATCCGCCGGGCAATACGCATAAAGTCCACAGCAATCTGTTTTTCTTTGCCGTAGGCAGATTTAAAATTCTCCCATACGGGAATAGCTTTTTCCAGATCATCTGTATTTATAATAACCTGAACACCACCGGGGCCTTCCTTTATCCGGTTGACATTGGTCATGAAACTCTCAATACCCTCTTGCTCCAGCCGGGCACTCAGCAGTTGTGCCCGCATGTAAGTCAGGGTTGCCAGGGTGATAAATTCATTTTTCATAGTTACGCCGGTTAAAAATCAGGTAAATATAATAAATTCTGCAAAGCATAGCAACCGCTACGGAGTATTAATTAATTTTGCAGCCTCATTTTAAGGAAATTATGACAGCACCGAAAAGACCGCAAAAGCCTAAAAAAGGCGGAAAACCTTTCTCAAAATCAGGAAAGCCGAAACAATGGAAGAAGGGTGGAAAGCCGGAAAGGGCAGAAAAAAAGAGGGATAAACCGGATAAACCCACCGACGGCATCCGCATAAACAAATATCTCGCTAACGCAGGAGTCGCTTCGCGCCGTGCTGCCGACCAGCTTATCGAAGGCGGTGCGGTTACAATAAACGGAGAAGTGGTTACCCGGCTGGGGACAAAGGTCATGCCCGGCGACAAAGTGAAGTTTGGCGGACAGACGCTGAAACAGGAAAAACCACGTTACCTGTTACTCAACAAGCCCAAAGGCTTTCTGACCACCTCCGATGATCCTTTTAACCGGCGCACGGTGATGAATCTGGTGGAAAAAGCCTGCCCGGAAAGAATCTATCCCGTGGGCCGGCTGGACCGTAACACCATGGGCCTATTGTTGTTTACCAACGATGGCGATTTGGCCAAAAAGCTCATGCATCCTAAATTTCGTATTAAAAAGATTTATCACGTGTTTCTCGACAAAAATTTAACCAAAAGCGATATGCTTCGTATTGTCGATGGCATAAGCCTCGATGATGGAAAAGTTGCCCCCGACAGTATTGCTTATGTGGCCGGTGCCGATGACAAAAAACAAATCGGGATAGAACTTCATTCCGGCAAAAACCGTATTGTCCGCCGGATTTTTGAACATCTCGGATATCAGGTGATTAAGCTGGATCGTGTATTTCTTGCCGGCCTCACCAAAAAAGAGTTGCCACGCAGCAAATGGCGTTTCCTTACCGAAAAAGAGATAAACATGCTGAAACGGCTTGGGTAAAAGGAGTATAAATTAGGGAACACCAAACAGAGCAATGGAAAAAAGTGCTGGACAAAACGGAGTTTATCGCCATTGTCACCAGCGGCGATGAAGGAGCTCATACTGTTGGCACATGGGGCGACTATGCAAGAACGCTTGGTATTGAAGGGAAAGAAGTGAGAATTCCCGCGTGGGGATACCATAAAACCGAAGAGAATATCAGGAAAGGCAGCCCGGTGGACATGATGATAGGCTCCAAAACCCTGCAGCGGCCTTCCGGCAAATTTGGCCAGGGTTGCAAACTATCCGGAAAAGGCGAATTACAAACTTCAGGCAGCCTGGCAGAGCTGACAAAAAAAACATTTCCAGGATCAAGAGGGGTTCTGATTGTAACGATAGAAAAAGTCCTCTACACATACAACGACTGATTGTACTTATTGCTGAGAATACTCAAAGCGAGCGTAACAAAGAAATTGACATTTTCTGGCAAGCAATAGTTTCCATTTTACCTACCTTTGTCATTCATAAATGGAGAGCGGAAAATCACATAATAAAGGAGCCCTCAGGGTAAACGCCGGCGTGGAAAAACCGGATGTCGTGAACCCTTTGCTGCGGCGAAAACCAGAAAAGTTCAGGAAAAACCATGTGAGCCATGAGCAATATTTCATGGGCATACAAACCGGTGACCGCACCCTGCTCAGCCGGGCAATCACACTGATTGAAAGCACCTTGCCAGAAGATCAGGAGACTTCCCGTAAGTTAATCCGGTTGTGTCTTCCCCTTACGGGAAAAGCTTTGCGCCTTGGCGTTACCGGCGTTCCCGGTGTGGGAAAAAGTACTTTTATCGAAAGTTTCGGCCTGTATCTTATTGAGAAAGGATACCGCGTAGCCGTACTCACTATTGACCCCAGCAGCCAACGCAGTAAAGGCAGTATTCTTGGCGACAAAACCCGTATGGAAGAGCTTAGTAACAGCAATATGGCCTACATCCGTCCTTCGGCCAGTGCAGGAACACTGGGCGGTGTAGCGCGTAAAACCCGTGAAGCCATGATATTGTGTGAAGCAGCAGGCTATGATACTGTTTTTGTGGAAACGGTTGGCGTTGGACAGTCAGAGACAGCGGTGGCACAAATGGTTGATTTCTTCCTGTTGCTCATGCTGGCCGGCGGGGGTGATGAGCTGCAGGGTATCAAACGTGGTATCATGGAGATGGCAGACCTTATTGTTATCAACAAAGCCGATGGTGAGAATAAAAACAGCGCCAACCTGGCAAAACGCGAATATGAAAATGCCCTGCATCTTTTTCCGCCGCTTCCCAATGGTTGGCAACCCTCTGTTATGACCGCATCGGCACTTTTCGGTGAAAACCTGGTGGAAATATGGAGCCAAATTGAAAAATTCCTCCTGCTGACAAAAAATAACGGCTCTTTTGAAAAGAACCGGAAAAACCAAGCCTACCAGCTTTTTGAGGAGACTATCCACCAGTCCATTCACGACCATTTCTTTAACCATCCTGAAATAAAAAAACGGCTCGCAAAATACAAAACCCAAATCCTAAACCGGCAGTTGTCGCCTTACGAGGCTTCCCAAAAATTGCTGGAATTCTACTTCCATTCTTTTCCAAAATAGAACAACTGTTCGCCAGCGAACAAAAGTGTCCTGTTACCAGACATTCCCCGTTAGGTATATTTTACAGAAACAAATTATAATAAACTTATTTATAATAACTTACAATTTGTGGCACGCTTATGGATAAACATGATACAGAACAAAAAAATATAAAAATCATGAAAACGATAAAAACATATTTCCCGGTCTTAATGATTCTCCTTTTTATGGGAATCGGCATTTTGAGCGCCCAACCTGAGAAAAATCAGGACAAGTATTTTAACACCCTTATACGCACTGATGAGGGAGAAAATCTAAACGATATCCCTTTAAGTACGACAGTTATTACTTCGGAAGCTTTGTTTCAAAAGCTGGTTAAAACTACTTTTTCGAATAATGAAGAGGAACGTGTCAAAGATATTCCTTTCAACACCCGGAAAATTGCTGAACAACACCTTTCTCAAAAAGCGATAAACGCTGTTTTTGTAGAGAAAGATGAAACTTATATTGATGATATTCCCCCGGTCATACTGAAGGCCATGAAAGAATATCAGCAGAAACTACTTGCCAACACAACGGATAAATAAAGAACGAACATAATTGATAATTTTTGTTAGATTAACATTTTCTGATGCCCTGCCTCACGGCGGGGCTTTTTTTATACTGAGGCTACTTGAATTTACATTTCAAAATTCAAGTATAGCCGAAGTATGCCACTCTCATTTTTGCATTTTGTAATAGAAGCAGTATAGTATGACTGATAAATCTTCTGCTCTATCCTGTCATTCCGAAGGAGGCACAGACTGTCCCGATTCATCGGGAACTGAGAAATCCCCCGAAAACAGGCCAATTACTGAGATTAAAATTTGTTATTACCCTCGCTTTCGTACCTTTGCCCGCTTTTATACTGAGGCTACTTGAATTTACATTTCAAAATTCAAGTATAGCCGAAGAAATACCGCTCTCATCTTTGCATTTTACAATAGAAGCGGTATAAAATTTGAATTAAAACACGCTATGATATCTTTCGATCATTTCAAATTAGATAACGGATTGCAGGTGCTGGTACATCACGACAAAACCACCCCCATAGTGGCTGTAAACATTTTGTACCGGGTTGGTGCACGCGATGAAGCCCCTGACAAAACCGGTTTTGCTCACCTGTTTGAGCATCTTATGTTTGGCGGCTCGGTAAACATCCCGAAATATGATGAACCGTTGCAAAAAGCCGGTGGTCAGAACAATGCTTTTACAAACAGCGATTTTACCAATTACTACCTAACACTGCCCAAAACCAGTCTGGAAATGGCTTTCTGGCTCGAATCGGACAGGATGCTCTCTCTCGCTTTCAGCCCGAAAAGCCTGGAGGTACAACGGCAGGTGGTCATAGAAGAGTTTAAACAAAATTATCTGAATCAGCCTTACGGCGATGTATATCTGCTGCTGAAGCCTCTGGTTTACAAAAAACATCCCTACCGGTGGAACACCATTGGGAAAGATGTCAGCCACATCGAAAAAGCCACCATGCAGGACGTCAAAGCGTTCTACAGGAAGTACTACAATCCCAACAATGCCATTCTCTGCGTGGCCGGTGATGTGGATACCGAAGAAATCAAACAGCTGACGGAAAAATGGTTTGGCGAAATCCCTTCCGGGGAAAAGCTTCAGCATCGCTATCCGGCCGAACCGGAACAAACGGAACCCCGTTCGCTTACCGTGGAACGTGATGTACCGCAGGATGCTTTTTACATGGCCTGGAAAATGCCGAAACGAACGGATAAAAATTATTACGCTTGTGATTTGCTCAGCGATATTCTCTCCAACGGCAACTCTTCCCGCCTTTTTCAGCGGCTGGTAAAAGAGAAACAGCTTCTTTCGGAAGTTAATGCTTATCTCTCCGGAGATCTGGATGGCGGCATGTTTCTCGTTACCGGGAAACTCTACCCACAGGTAACTTTTGAGGAAGCTGAAGAAGCCGTTATGCTGGAGCTGAACAAGCTTACCACGGAAAACATTCAGGAAGAGGAGTTGCAAAAAGTGAAAAACAAGGCAGAAGCCGCATTGGTGTTTTCGGAAATCTCTGTGCCGGGGAAAGCTATGGCCCTCTGTTACTATGAAATGCTTGGCGATGCCGGTTTATTCAACGCTGAACCAGAGCGTTACCGGACGGTGCAGGTGGACGACATTCGCCAGACAGCTGCCGGCCTGTTTGACACTGCCGGGAAAAGTGTGTTGTATTATAAAGCCAAAAAGAAATCATGAATAAAATAATGCATCCCGACAGGACAACCATGCCGCAACCGGCTGGTTTTGAAACACTGCATATCACTACCCCGGAGAAAATCACGTTGGACAACGGAATTCCGGCTTATCTTATCCCGGACGAAAATCAGGAAGTTACACGGCTGGATGTGGTTTTCAATGCCGGCACCTCTTTTCAGGACGAAAAGCTACAGGCATCGGCCGTCAACGACCTGCTCACCGATGGAACCCACCATCTCTCTTCCTATCAAATTGCTGAAATACTGGACTTTCACGGCGCTTATACCGATTACTTTCTTACCAAAGATACGGCAGGCATCACGCTGTTCGGCCTCACGAAATATTACGACCGACTGCTGCCGCTTGTGGGCGAACTGATGACGGAAGCCATCTTTCCGGAAGAGGAACTCAATATTTATACCGACAGGAAAAGACAGGAGTATCAGGTCAACATCCAAAAGGTGAGTTTCATGGCCTCGCAGGCTTTTAACAAGATGCTTTTCGGGGAGAAATCAGCTTACGGACAGGTGCTGGAAGCCGATGATTTCGGGAAACTTACCCGCGAAAGACTGCTGAATTTTTACCACCGCCATTACCGTGATTTTTATATCATCCTGAGTGGGAAAATAGATAAAATGCTGCTGCAAAACCTCAACCGGGTGATGGGAACAATTCCGCAGGCGACACAACCGGAAGTCTTGAACAGAGATTTTGTTCTTCCTGAAGCAAAACAGGAATTGTTTATTAAAAAAGAAAATGCACTGCAATCTGCCTTACGGATAGGAACGCCTGGCATTGCACGCCTGCATCCCGATTTTCCCGGCCTTAATCTGTTAAACACCGTGCTGGGCGGTTATTTCGGCTCACGACTCATGAGCAGTATCCGGGAAGAAAAAGGCTACACTTATGGTATTTATTCTGTTCTTCAAAATTACCGTCATGCCAGTCTGTTTGCCGTGGCTACCGAAGTAAATGCCCGCCATACCTCCGCTGCAGTGAAGGAAATAAAATTCCAAATGCGCCGGTTATGTGAGGAAAAAATTAGTGAATCCGAGATGCATACGGTGAAAAATTATCTTTACGGTTCTTATCTCCGCAACTTTGATGGTGCTTTTCAGCTCGCCGATAGATTCAGGAAAAGTACCGAGTTGGAAATTCCTTTTTCTTTTTACAAAGAGAGTCTCGAACAGATGATGCAACTCACCCCAGACGATCTGCTGACGCTGGCCGGAAAGTATTTGAATCCGGACAAGATGAAAACATTGGTGGCCGGCGATATTTCCTCCTTTCAGGTTGATCAAAACCAGAAAGGTGGAGATTAATTTTTATTTTTGCATCCTCAATTTTCACCCATGGTTAATAAGAAAGAGATAGCACGCCGACGTACTTTTGCCATTGTCAGTCACCCTGATGCAGGGAAAACCACGTTAACAGAAAAACTGCTGCTTTACGGTGGCGCCATTCAGGTTGCCGGCGCGGTGAAATCCAACAAAATCAAGAAAACAGCTACCTCCGACTGGATGGAAATTGAACGGCAGCGTGGCATTTCCGTTGCCACTTCCGTGATGGGTTTTGAATACCGCGACACCAAAATAAACATCCTCGACACTCCCGGCCACCAGGATTTTGCCGAAGATACATTCCGGACACTTACAGCTGTGGACAGCGTGATTGTGGTAATCGATGTAGCCAAAGGTGTGGAACCGCAAACTGAAAAGCTGGTCAAAGTATGCCGCATGCGAAAAACACCCATCATGGTGTTTATCAACAAACTGGATCGCCCTGGCAAAGATGCTTTTGAGCTGTTGGACGAAATTGAACAGAAACTGGATTTGAAAGTTACCCCGCTGAGTTGGCCCATTGGCATGGGAAGCACTTTCAAAGGCGTTTACAATATTTATTACAAAAACCTGCAGCTGTTTTCTCCGGGCAAACAGACTATTGAGGAGAGTATCCGGTTTGATGATATGAACAATCCAGAACTGGAAAATTATCTTGAGGAAGATGCCGGAATTTTGCGTGAAGATCTGGAGCTCGTGCAGGGTGTCTATCCATCATTTCAGAAGGAGGCTTATCTTTCGGGAGAGATTTCACCTGTTTTTTTCGGCAGCGCGCTCAACAATTTCGGGGTGAAAGAGTTGCTGGATGTTTTTATCGAAATTGCACCTGCCCCGCTGGGACGTAAAAGCAATGTTCGTTTCATAGAACCGGAAGACGAGGCGTTTACCGGTTTTGTATTTAAAATCCATGCCAACATGGATCCCAAGCATCGCGACCGTATTGCTTTCGTACGGGTGGTTTCGGGAGTTTTCAGGCGCAACACCAACTACCTGCATGTGCGTCAAAACCGGATGTTGAAATTTTCCAGTCCGACGGCATTCATGGCACAGAAAAAATCGGTGGTGGAGGCTGTTTACCCCGGTGACATTGTGGGGCTACACGACACAGGCAATTTTAAAATTGGTGATACGCTCACCGAAGGCGAGACCTTACATTTTAAAGGTATTCCCAGTTTCTCGCCGGAGCTTTTCCGCTATGTGGTGAATGCCGATCCCATGCGGTCAAAACAGCTCGCCAAAGGTATTGACCAACTCATGGATGAAGGGGTGGCACAACTTTTTACCGGAAAACAGAGTGGCCGGAAGATTATCGGAACCGTGGGTGCCTTACAGTTTGAAGTTATCCAATACCGGCTGGAGCACGAGTACAACGCCAAATGTCGTTACGAACCGATTACTTTATACAAAACCGCCTGGTTTATCAGCGACAACATTACACAGCTGGAGGATTTCAGGGCTCGCAAACGCGGACAGATTGCCATGGACAAAGAGGGCAGGGAGGTTTTTCTAGCCGACTCACCCTTTTCGTTACAGATGGCTCAGGAGAAATATCCGGATATCCAGTTTTATTTTACATCGGAGTTTTAATATGCCTGCTGTTACAATGGCTGCCTCGTAACGAAAGAACCTATCAGATATACTGTTTAACTTTCACAGTACCAACACATGCCAATTAATAACCAAAATAAATTAGGTGTTAAAACAACTTTTGTGTTAAAAATATCACAATAACATTGCATATTAAAAACCCTTTCTTTATGTTTGCACCGAACAATCATTCGGTGTATAATTATGAATAAGTCCGATACGCAGGAAAATAATCCTGAATTAAAAAATAAGATAATAGATGCGGCACGCGAGCTGTTCGTAAAAAAAGGTTATTACCATACGAATATGCCCGATATCGTTAAAAGTGCGAAGGTAAGTATTGGCGCTGTCTATCACTATTTTAAGGGAAAAGAAAGCCTTGCAAAGGAGATACACGACTATTCAGTACAGCTACTAGAAGAAAATTTCCAAAGTAAAATACTAATCCTCAATACGGCAAGAGAAAGGACCCATACTTTTATTAAAATGATGTTTGAGTGGACAGAAAATGATCCGGTTTTGGTCGAATATCTTCTGTTTGCCCGTCCACAGGACATTTTTAATGAAAAGATTAGTATTTGCTCGAGCGAAGGGTTCATCTTAGTTATGGACATTATTAAATACGGTCAGCAGAATAACGAAATAAGGGAGGGCGATCCCTATCCTTACTATACTATTTTGTCGGGTAGTGTATCAAGATATATAGAATTATATCTTGAAAAAAAGCTTACACTACCAATAACTGACTATATAGAAACAGCTTATGAAATTACATGGAATGCCATTAAAAAAGAATAAATTTTTTCAACATTACCGAACGAATATTCGTTCTAATATTAACCTAAAAAAAGAGAGTTTATGAAAACAAATCTGTCAAATCAGACCAAAGAAAAGTTCCATACTTTATTTGGAAGAGGAGTTCGTTTCAACGACACCGAACGTATCGTTTATTCCCACGACATGGGTGTGATACCCAAACAAATCCAGAAGATGTTTAATAATATTCCCGATGGCGTTTTTCAACCGAAATCACGGGAACAGATTATTGAACTGATGGAATATGTATCTAAAGAAAATATCCCAATTATCCCGCGGGGAGCCGGAACAGCCGGTTTCGGGGGAAGTGTCCCGACAAAAGGAGGAATTGTTGTTGATATGGTGAGGATGAACCGGATACTAAACATCGATGTAGCGAAGAAAACCTGCAAAGTTGAACCTAACGTAATATGGGCTCACGCTGAAAAAGCAGTTGCAGAACATAATCTGGCACTCAGACTTTTTCCCTCAAGTGCTAATTCATCAACCGTTGGAGGATGGACAGCTCAGGGTGGAAGTGGTTATGGAAGCTATGAGTATGGGCGGTTTCGCGATAATATTGTGGAGGTAGAACTCCTTCAGCCCGACAACAAGATTGTTACACTGTCGGGAGATAAACTGGATTTTGTTTATTCTCTTTGTGGAATAACCGGTATCATCTTAAGCGTTACTTTTTACCTGAGAGAGAAAAGTGAAGAAAGTGTCTGTCTCACGTCGTTCGGCAAACTGGAAAATGCCGTTAGGTTTTTGAATTTACTACGCGAGAATAATATTCCTTTATGGAATGTGAGCTTCTCAACACCGGGTTTAACTTCACTAAAACAGCAGGCAAGCGGTCACAGAATTTTAGATGAAAATTTGTACCATATTACAATGGTAATGCCGAAAAGCAGACAGCAGAAATATGATGCTGCAATAAATAAACTACTTACTGCGACACATGGGATTATGCTTAATTCCGATAAAGCAAAAGAAGAGTGGGACGACAAATTTTACCCCATGCGGTTTAAAAAACTAGGGCCCACTCTTATCGCATCGGAGGTGGTGAACCCCATAAAAAATATTGATAAATTTATTAATGAAATTGAACGCAGATTCAAAAGCAAATTTGCGCTGGAAGGCACTATGGTAGGGCCGGATAAAATGGCAATGCTCGGCTTTATGCTTTCCGATGAAAGAAAGCTCGGTTTCCCGCTCGCTTATGCCAACTCGCTGGATGTCATAGAAACAAGTGAGAAATATGATGGCGAGCCGTTTTCCATAGGAATGTATTTCACAGGAAAAGCAGAAAAAATATTTGGCAAAGAAAAATTACTTAAACTATGGAAATATAAGCTGTCTGTTGACCCAAACGAAATTATGAATCCGGGGAAAATAGTCCCCTCTTCGCTTGATAAAAATTCGCCCACAAAAATGCTGGGTATGGCCATGAAGATGGCAAATTCCAGCAGAAGACTTGTGGGGCTTGCCGGATTGCTTCTTACAGATGCCCAGGGGGTAAGCTCTAAATCACCATTAAATGATGATGTTACACGGGATACTTTTAATTGCGCTTTGTGCGGATACTGCCGGGACGTTTGTACTGTTTTTGGTGCTAATCCCTGGGAGAGCAACTCCCCACGGGGTAAATACTTCTTGATGAATCAACTTATTCAGGGGAAGATAGATATGACCGAAGAGGTGGCAAGAGTATTTTCAATTTGTGCCACTTGTAAAAAGTGCGACCGGGTTTGCCAGGTCAATTCTCTCAACACCTTTAACTGGATGAAGGTAAGGTTTGACTTGAAAAATATGGATATGGAAAATACAGGCCTTTCTGCTATCCGCAAAAATGTTGTTGAGGCTGGAAATTTCTGGGGCATAAGTAAAAAAGACAAGACACAATGGATAGATGTTCCCTATCTTGACAAAGGAAAAGTTGCCTACTGGTCAGGCTGTTGGGCATCCACCGTAACTGATAATATGGCGAAAGCCTTTACCAGAATCCTTCATAAAGCCGGTCAGGAATTTGTTTGGTTCGGTGAGAAAGAAAATTGCTGTGGGCTGTATCTTGCTCTCGGCGGGTATAAGGAGGATTTAGAGAAGAAGGTGAGAGAAAATCTGGAATTGTTTCTTGAACGTGAAGTGGAAACCATCGTGTTCTCATGCCCCGGATGTTATGCTTTCTTTAAGGAAAACTATGCGAAGATGGCCAAAGAAATGAATATTCCATGCAATGTTGAATTTAAACATTCAACCGTTTTCCTGAATGAATTACAAAAAGCAGGTAGGTTAAAATTCGTCAACAAACCGGACTTAAGTGTAACATATCACGATTCATGTCATACAGGCCGTTGGTTTGGTCATTATGAAGAACCACGTGAGCTGATAGAATCTATCCCGGGAGTTACGCTTAAAGAGATGGAATTGAACAGAGAAAATTCTTCTTGTTGCGGTTTGGTTGCAGTTTTTGATGACAGAAATACTGTTCAATACACAGCCATCAAAAGAGTAAAAGAAGCGGAACAAACAGAAGCTGAACTGCTTATTACCAATTGTGCCGGCTGTGCTTCTCAGTTTAATACGACTTGCCACGCCATGAGTACCAAAGTAAAGCAAATAGGAATTGCCGAACTGGTAGCTAATGCTATGGATCTGCCTACGGAAGATAATTCTGATAAAATACTGGGCTTTATGCAAAATGCGATGGAACTGCTGAAGGACAGCTCCGTAATATGCAGTGCTGCCGCTGCTTCTGTGATGAAGAAAAGTAAATAATAACGAGCGTTAAAATAACTGCTCCGATTAGATGGGGATAGCCGGATTTTATCAATTCCGGTTATCCCTGTTTTTTATCAAAAAAAAGCGCAAGATAAAACCTGCAAACATTCTCGTTTTTTAAAGAAGTTCTTTTATCTTTGATTGGAGAAAAAACGTTGACCTATGAACACGCTCGAACAATTAAAGAAATATACCACCGTAGTTGCTGATACCGGTGATTTTCAATCTATTGAAAAATATAAACCACGGGACTCCACTACCAATCCGTCGCTGATTTTACAGGCTGCGATGGACCCTAAATACAAATGGCTGGTTGATGATGCTGTAAATTATGCCAAAAAAATAAAAGGCGACGAAAAAAAGAAGCTGCGTGAAGGGCTGAAAAAGACTTTTGTGAATTTTGGCTCTGAAATTTTAAAAGTTGTCCCCGGAAGAGTTTCCACAGAAGTAGATGCCCGCCTTTCGTTTCGCATTTACGATACGATTTTTTTTGCCAAAGGGTTGATTCGTCTTTACGAACAAACAGGTGTTTCACGTGACAGGGTGCTCATAAAAGTTGCTGCAACATGGGAAGGTATCCGGGCTGCTGAAATCCTTGAAAGAGAAGGAATCCACACCAACCTAACCCTGCTTTTCTGTCTCACGCAAGCCATCGCCTGTGCTGATGCGCATGTAACACTGGTCTCGCCTTTTGTGGGTCGTATTCTGGACTGGTATAAAAAGGAAAAAGGCGTTGACCACATTCCTGCAGAACAGGATCCTGGCGTTCAGTCTGTACGTGAAATTTACAGTTACTACAAGAAATTCGGTTATACCACAGAAATTATGGGCGCCAGTTTCCGGAATAAAGAGGAAATTATGGCGCTGGCTGGTTGTGACCTGCTGACCATCTCCCCAAAATTGCTCGAAGAACTTGAAAATTCAAATATATTACTGAAACCCACACTTACGAAGGAGAATGCAACGCAATCAAAAATGGAAAAGGTAAACCTGGATCAGATGTCTTTCCGGTGGTTCATGAACGAAAACCCCATGGCCAACCAAAAACTTGCAGAAGGAATTCGCCATTTTAGCAACGACATCCGTACACTGGAAAAATATATTCAGGAACAACTATAAAAAAACCTCTTCAGGCGTGGACGCCTGAAGTTCAGAGTATTAAATGAATATATTTGTAAACAGAAAATTAAACTCAAAACAATGGGGTACGCCCCATAGACTTACCTGTTAACACTAATCGACAAAAATGAACAATATGAGATACTTACTAATTTCAATAAATCTTTTATTTATTAGTAATATTTACGGGCAGCATTCTTTAAGATTATTAACATCTCAAGAGCTGGAAAGGCAAAAGATTTATTTTTCTGTTGAAAGTGCATTATCAGATTATAACAAAGGAATCTCTGTTTATCGATTAAACCTTGCGAGTAAAGGCTACCGAAGTATTCCTAAAGAAGTATTCGCAATAAAAACACTTCAGGAGTTACAATTACCATGGAATAAGTTGACAAATATACCACCTGGGATTGAGGATATTAAGTACTTACAGGAACTTAATCTGGTTTGGAATTTCTTTCCAAAATTTCCTACTGAAATTTGCAAACTCACAAACCTCCGGTTTTTAAACCTTCCTGGCAACGGGAAAAAAGAAATACCAATTTGCTTCGGTGAATTAAAAAACCTTAAACACTTGATCTTGACTGATTATAACTTTAGGGAGTTCCCTGTTGTGTTGACGCAAATGAACTCTTTGGAAGTACTGGTCTTAAGTAACTGTAATATCCGTTATTTACCCGATGAGCTATTTAAATTGCCCCACCTTAAGGAATTGATTTTAACAAATAACAAAATTAAAGAAATTCCAATTGAAATAGAAAATTCTAAGAACCTTGAATATCTTGACCTGAGACATAATAGACTGCCACATAAATTGAATAAGGAATATCTTTCAAAATCTGAAATAAAAGACCTGATAAATAAAATAAAAACCAATAAAAAATGACAAAGTATATTTTAGGACTAACCCTAATTCTTTTTGCGAATAAAGTATTATCTCAAAATCCCATATTTTTCGAGCAAAAAGGAGATACTATTATTTTCTTTTTAAGTTGTAACGGTAATCTAACAACCAGAAATAAGGCCAGTTACAAAAGAGTAGCTTTCTTCGAAAAAGAGAAGCTTGCATTTCAAGGCAGTGTTGTTGACTACTATTATCCAAAAGAAGCTATTGCTTTGAAAGCAAACTACAAAAATGGACTTTATAATGGTAGATTAACCACTTATTATAAAACAGGTGCAATTAAGGAAACCGGTAATTATAAAAACAACAAGCGAGATAGTGTATGGACCTTTTACTACAAAAATCATAGGGTAGAGAAAAGGATTGATTATAGCCATGGGCAACAAAAACTAAATGAGTATTTTAAGAAAAACGGGGAACCTGTTTTTTTAGATGGGAATGGGACTTATAAAGGACACTCTAAAGAAAGTTATTCTTCTTGTGAGCAACATCAAATAAAAGGAGAAGTAAAGAATGGTATTATGGTTGGTCGATGGACTATTAATTTTGGCTATAGTGTATGTACTGAGCTATTTGCAAATGGTAAATTTATTAGAGGACATGAATCTCCCTATAATAGAACCTATGAATCGGCTTCATTGATAAACCCATCAGGTTTTCCATATTATGAGAATATTATATTACTGAATTATTTGATTGATTGTAATAAAACTGGACTTTACTGGCTGAGCTACAATAAAGAAGCGAATTTTGAAAAAGGATTTCTCGCAGATCTGCAACACAAAATTAAAAACAGCTTAAATACAGCTGGATTTTTTTATGCATTAATTGAATTTCAAATTAATAATGGTAGTATTAACCCTGACAGTTTCAAATCAATAACGAATAATATCCAGACATTTGCAAAATTAAAGAAGCTGATTTTATCACTTAATAAATGGGATAAAACAAAACCCAATGTTTCATTCACTATTTATCTTCCTATTTTCTGGGGGAACGGACTATTGTACTTAAAACCTAACGATATATTAAAATTTAAATAGCGCCAACACTTAACAGAAAAAAATACGATGGAGGTAAAAACTGAAACTCTATATTTAACTTTACGGTTCTCCGCCCCGCTCAAACCTTATATTTCCCCCGCTTCAGGCGTCCACACCTGAAGAACAAACCTTATATCTCCGCTTCAGGCGTCCACGCCTGAAAATCAGTATAATGATATCAACCCCATACAGACGTTTTATATTACCAGTTTTGACTCAAGCGATTTAAACCCCTCTCCGAGAATTTCATTGGAATTCAACACGGTAACAAAAGCATGCGGGTCAACCCTGTGGATATATTCCTGAAGAATGGTTACTTCGCGGCGGTTTACCACGGTAAAGATGATCTGCTTTTCTTTCTGGTTATACATCCCCCTTCCACTAATAAACGTGCCTCCTCTGTTTAAATCATGGATAATTTTTTCTCCTATCTCATCAAATTTATCGGAAATAATAAAAAGTACCTTATCATAATTAATCCCTTCAAGAATAGTATCGAGGACTTTTCCTGTAATGAAGATAACAATAAGCGAATAGAGTGGAATCTTCCAGTCTTTAAACACAATGAGACCCAGCAGCACGATAGTGGAATCCACCATAATCATTAACTGTCCTACCGGCATACGCGCGTATTTGCTGATGATCATAGCAATGATGTCGCTTCCTCCGGAGGTGGCTCTAGATTTGAAAATCAGGCCCAGACCGACACCGAGAAATAGTCCGCCAAAAATAGAAGAGAGCAATGCATCGCCATGAACCAAGGGCTCGTAGCCATATAGATAGGTTAGTCCATCGTTAAAAAATGCCGTAAGCACAAATGCTACTACGGTTTTCATACCGAAACGAGGGCCGAGTATTTTGGTGCCAATGATGGTCAGCGGGATGTCAAAAGCCAGCGCCATCAGTCCAACAGGCGTTCCCAACACATAATGTAATACGATGGAAACCCCGTAAACACCACCGGGAACAATCTTGTACGGCGTGATAAACAAAACAAATCCGGATGCGAGGATAAACGAGCCCACAATAATGAGCGTGTAATCAATAAGCCATTTCTTACTGAATACCTTTTCTTTACGAAGAAATGCCATAACCTGTGATTTTTTAGTTTCTGTTTTTAAAAGCCGGCAAAAATATTACCTTTCATAACGCAAAAAACAAAATGAAAAAAATATTTTTTCTCCGTTTCAGGTATGGATTTTTGACACCGCGTCGGCAATAATCTGCGCATGGTCAAAGGCAAGGGAAGGGAGGCCGTGGATAGGAAACCATTGGGCTTTGTGGGCGTCATCTCCAGCTTTAGCTTGCTGATTATCGGTTAAAAATCCGATAAAAGCCACTGAAATAGTCCTATGGCGAGGATCGCGGCCGGGAGCGCTGTAAGCTTTCAGGTGCTCCAGTGCAATATTTTGTAGACCAGTTTCTTCCGCCAACTCACGATGAGCAGCCTCCTCAAGCGTTTCATCCATATCCATAAATCCTCCCGGGATAGCCCAGAATCCCTGAAAAGGTTCGCGGTCACGTTGAATAAGCAGCAGCTGCAAGCCATTGTTTGTCTTTTTAAAAACCAGCATATCAACTGTAACAGCCGGCCTGGGATATTTATAGGAATAGGACATGTGCACAATTTTAAACGAATGTACCAAAAAATTAAGGCTTGTGGGGTCTTCTCTGAAGTCGTGGGTGCATCGGTTGGCGATGCATTGGTCCGTTTCTCATAAAACGCATACGACGGCGTTCCATCATTTCAAGCCGTTTAACCTGTCTGGGCGACAGAAAAGGCTTCAGGTCGTGATGTAGATTTTTCATGAGTTGTCGTTGCTGTTCACGAAAGAACATCATGTTTTTCCTGTTTTTTTGGGCATACGTTTTTAAAACAGGTCGCATATTCTGTAGTTGTTCCGGAGAAGGACGTAGAACGTGCATAAACTCATACCGGAATCCCTTTTCAGTGAAATATTTTTGCATATGGTTCACCCGATTGTGGATAAGCCTCCCGCTAACCAAAAAGCCGAGAGCAAAGCCAATGAGTAAAACAACAACAAAAGCCAGCGTATATTTTAATTTCGTATTCATAATCATTTCCTTTAAAAAATACTAAGAAGTCCTAAATCAGGAGCATAACCATTGATGCCCAGCAAGCTGTCTAAATTCAGGCTGCCATCCACAAAATAAACCGTGAGCAGAACCAAAATGATGGCTGCAACCCCCGACAGAGCTACAGTACGGAAAACTGTAAGAAAAGCAAAACCCCTTTCGCCGGCTATACGTTGCATGAGTCTTTCAGTAAACCCGGTGGAGAAATCTGCATCAAAAGCAGCAATTCTTGTCCGCATCTTGTCCAGCTTCTTTTTTTCCTCTTTGAGTATTTCCGATTGTGTTAGCTCATCTTGCAGGTGCCGTTCCTCTTCCTCACTCAGCAGTGCATCGTACGAACGAAACAATAATTGTTTTCCATTTTCCATAATATCATTCCTCCAGTTTTTGCAATATTGGTTTTAATTTTTCCTGTGCCCTCGCCAGTCTTGAAAGCACTGTCCCTAAGGGTAAATTTAACAACTCTGCCGTTTCTTTGGTAGAGAAGCCCTGCATAATACGCAGCACTACCACTGTCCGGTATTTTGAATCCAGCTTTGCCAAAGCCTTTTCCACCAATTCCGAGTTGTCTTTATCATTATAAGAACGGTCATCTGCGTGGTAGCTGTCGTGTTTTTCTTCCAGGCTCAGCCACCTGCGTGAGCCCCTTCGTTTCAGCTCATTGAGAGACAGGTTGATGGCAATTCTTGTGAGATAGGTTCCCAAAGCGGCATCGCCCTTGTACTGGTGCATAGAGCGGTAAAACCGCAGAAACGTCTCCTGTCCCACATCTTCAGCATCTGCCCGGTTTCCCAACATTCCCACTGTTACTTTGGCTACCATCGTCCTGTATTTGCCAACAATCTGTTCAAAAGCGTTTTGGTCTCCTGCTATTGCGGCTTTCACTATGGACACATCATCCGGATATTTATCCATCACGTTTTCCAAAAAGCTTTTGTTTTATAATTGACAATCTGAATGTATATTTTATTCCAAAACGTACTTTGATATTCCGGAAGATGAACATCACAAGAGAATCCGGGAGCCTATGATACGCTAAAAACAATCCCACTGCAAAGCTGCCGAAAATATTTTAAGCTAACCTGTTATTAAAGAGTTCGTGCATAAAAAGGTATTCTTAATAAATACCGAGCTCTTTTCCGGCAGAATAAATTTTATCAATGGCATCATCGATTTGGGCGGTAGAGTGTGTGGCCATGAGAGAAAATCGTAATAGAGAATCTTCGGGGCGGACAGCTGGTGAAATCACCGGATTCACAAAGACACCATGGTCAAACAGTATTTTGGAAATGATAAAAGCTTTATCGTTATCGCGGATATAAACCGGAATAATAGGCGTTTCTGAATTTCCAACATCCATTCCCATTTCCTTGAAACGGTTTTGAGCATGATGCGTATTTTCCCAAAGTTTTTTCACATGTTCAGGTTCGTTTTCGATTATGTCGAGCGCGGCAATTACACTAGCGGCAGAAGCCGGCGGAAGGCTGGCGCTGAAAATCAGAGAACGGGCATTGTGTTGCAGGTAATTTATTAAGTCTTTACTACCGGCGATAAACCCGCCTATGGAAGCCAGAGATTTGCTGAAAGTGCCCACAATCATTTCAACATCACCGTCCATGCCAAAGTGGTTTACAGTGCCTGCACCATTTTTACCCAAAACGCCAAGTCCGTGGGCATCGTCAATCATAACTGAAGCATCAAACTTTTTCGCCAGCTGCACAATCTTATCCACGTGCGCGATGTCACCTTCCATACTGAAAAGGCCATCGGTAACAATCAGCCGAAGGGAGCCGTTGTTGGGGCTTTCGCCTAGATTGTTCAGAACTTTCTCCAGAGAATCCATGTCGTTGTGACGATATTTCAAAATACGGCCAAACGAAAGACGGGTGGCATCAATAATAGAAGCGTGGCTTTGCTCATCAATAATGGCAACATCATTACGCCCGACTACGGTAGGGATGGCTCCGAGGTTCGATTGAAAACCTGTGGAAAAAGCAAGTGCAGCCTCTTTGTTTACAAAATGAGCCAGCCGGTGTTCCAATTCAACATGAATATCCAGTGTGCCATTCAAAAACCGTGAGCCTGCCGTTCCTGTACCATATTTTTTTATGGCGGCTATTGCGGCTTCTTTTACTTTTGGATGGCTTGTTAATCCAAGATAACTGTTTGAGCCAAACATAGAAATTTTGTGCCCCTGAATCACCACCTCAGCATCCTGTCCCGATTCAATGACTCTGAAATAGGGATAAAGTCCCAGTTTTTTGTATTTCTGAGGTTCGGTAAATTTCTCAGCCCGTTTTTGTAAATCACTCATATTGTTTCAATTACATTAATACTGCTGTCTAAAGGCAAAACTGCAAAGCCTTGCAAAGCTATTCAAAAATAGAATAATTGTAACATTCTTTGTCAAAAAAACATGATACACAAGTCGAAAAAGTGACAGAACACAGGGAAAGAAATTTTAGTTTCAGGAAAAGTCTCCTAACTATCGTGCCGATTCGAATTGTTTAAGAAAACGCAAATCATTTTCAAAGAAAAGACGCAGGTCGTTGACCTGATATTTCAGCATGGTAATCCTTTCAACACCCATTCCAAAGGCAAATCCGGTATATTTTTTATTATCAATATGGCAGGCTTGCAACACATTGGGATCTACCATTCCACAGCCCAAAATTTCAACCCAGCCGGTATATTTACAGATGTTACATCCCTTGCCGCCACAGATATTACAAGAGACATCCATCTCTGCTGACGGTTCGGTAAACGGGAAATAGGAAGGACGGAAACGGATTTTAGTATGTTCGCCGAAGAGCTCGCGGGCAAAATAGAAAAGCGTCTGTTTCAGGTCTGTAAACGACACATCCTCGTCCACATACAGACCCTCCACCTGATGAAAGATGCAGTGGGCACGGGCAGAAATGGCTTCGTTGCGAAACACACGACCGGGAGAGATAGTTCGGATGGGGGGTTGCGTTTTCTCCATCACACGCACCTGTACCGACGAAGTGTGTGTACGCAAGGCGAGGTCAGGATCTTTTTCGATGAAGAAAGTATCCTGCATGTCGCGGGCAGGATGCTCTTCGGGGAAATTCAGCGCTGTGAAATTGTGAAAATCATCTTCAATTTCAGGGCCTTCCGAAACCGTAAAACCAATTCTGGAAAAGATATCAATAATTTCGTTGCGCACAATGGAGAGCGGATGCCTGGTACCCAGCGGAGCAGATACCGGAAGACTCATGTCAATACCACTGTTCTGCGAAACCGGCTGCTCGTCCAGTTTATCTTTGAGGTCAACAATTTTATTCTGAACGGCTTGCTTCAGCGTGTTGATCAGCTGACCCATCTCGCGACGTTCTTCCGGCGCCACAGTTTTAAAGTCAGCAAACAGCGCAGGAATCACCCCCTTTTTACTTAAATATTTTATCCTGAAAGTTTCGAGCTGTTCCATATTTTCAGCCGAAAACCCTTCTACCTCTTTCAGAAGATTGTTTATCTTATTCTTCATTCTAATATTGTTCAGTTATTCCACAATGTCAATGGCCATGGTAACAGGCTCTATGGGCTTGTCGTGGGCATCAGTTTTGACAGAGGCTATTTTATCCAGCACATCAAAGCCCGAAAGCAGTTCGCCGAAAACGGTGTATCCACCATCCAGATGCGGTGTTCCGCCAATAGTTTTGTACGTTTCCCGCTCCTCTTTGGTAAACACATGTCCGGTACTTGCCGTAACACCATCAAGATACTGATCGTCAACTACCTGCCCTTGCACAATATAAAACTGCGAGCCGCTGGAACGCTTTTCCGGATTTACATTATCACCCATACGGGCCGCCGCCAGAGCACCTTTTTTGTGAAAATGGTTGGGACGGATTTCAGCCGGAAGGGTATAACCGGGGTCACTACGTCCATCCTTGTTTCCACCTCCCTGAATCATAAAGTCCTTAATCACGCGGTGAAAAGGAGAGCCGTTGAACCACCCTTCTTTAATAAGTTTGATGAAATTGTCGCGATACTTAGGCGTATCGTTGTATAAAACAGCCATCATATCTCCGAATTTGGTATGAATAACGATGACCGTTTCCGGTTTATTTGTCTGAGCCATAAGCGATAAACTTAAAAAAAGTCCAAATATGAAGATTAATTTTTTCATCTGTAATGCGCTTGCTTTCGCAGAGCAAAATTAGGAAAAAGAAGGACACGGATAACAAAAGAGAAGCCGGCTGAAAGGACTACTGCTGTTCTTTGCGTGCTTTCAGAAAGCACTGGCGGCAAAGGGGTTCGTAAACGTCAGTCTCTCCCAGCACAACCAGGTTATCATCTTTTACAGTTCGATGTGAATAGTTGGCCAGGTTGCCACAGCGGATACAGATAGCATGTACTTTGGTAACATACTCGGCAATAGCCATAAGTTTGGGAATGGGACCAAACGGGCTGCCGAGATAGTCCATGTCAAGGCCGGCGACAATCACACGTTTCCCATTTCTGGCCAGCTCATTGCAGACAGAAACCAATTCTTCACCAAAAAACTGAGCTTCATCGATGCCTACCACCTCAAAATCCTGAGCGTAAAACAAAATCTGGCTGGCGTTTTCCACCGGCGTGGACGAAACAGCCTTGGCATCATGGGAAACCACATCGGTTTCGTCATAACGCGTATCCACCGCCGGTTTAAAAATCTCAACCTTCTGCCTGGCAATACGTGCACGTTTCAGACGACGGATAAGTTCTTCGGTCTTTCCGGAAAACATGGAACCACAGATTACTTCTATCCAACCGCTACGCACAGAATTGTTTCGCTCTTTTTCGAGGAACATGAATTAAATGTTAATTTTCTTACTATTTTTGAATGGACAAATTTAACCAAATCTGTTTAGTATTTGCCGGAGTTAATGACCAATTTTTTTTGTTTTTTCAGGCTCCTTGTTTCCGAGATAATGCGTGAAGTTCCAAACAGATAAAAAGTATATCATGGATAAAGTATCAGTATTAAATCAGATAAAAATCGCTTTGGAAGAATTACTCAGCCAAACACAGCATCTGGAAAAAGGTGAGCACCCGGTACATCAAATTGACAAAGACCTGATGTTAGAAAAGACAAGAGCGTTGTATGAACAGATGATGGCTCTGGAAAATACCAGCCGGGAAGAAAAAGCTCCCGAGTCAGTGCCGGCACAGGAAGATGATGTTCCTGCCGCTGAGGAAATATCCGAAACAGTGGTAGAGGAAAAAGAGATTGTTCCTGAAATACAAGCAGACGAAAATCAGGAAATATCGAATACTAAACCGGAAGAAATTGCTCCTGAGCCGGAAGAGGAAATCGAAACTGAGGAGGTTCCAAAAGCGGTAGAGAAAGTGGATGAACCCGTGATGAAAGAGATGCCGGTTGAAGAAAAACCCAAACCGGTTGAAGAAACAGAGAAACCTGTCGAACTTCCCAAAACAACGCTGGATCTTTTTTCGGAAGCACCTCCTGAAACACTTGGCGACACGCTGATACCCACCGAAAAACCGGCCATAGCCGACAGCCTTCAACTGAGTGGCATCAGCGATTTGCGTGAAGCTATTGGCATCAATGACAAGTTTTTGTTTATCAATGAGCTTTTCAACGGCGACCTGGAGCGTTACAACAAGGTTATTGATGAGCTGAACGGCTTTTCCGGACTCTCCGGTGCGCAGACGTACCTTGCCGAATTGCAGGTGCAATATCAATGGGCAGAAGACGGTTCGGCCTACCAAAAGCTGAATGTTTTGCTGGAAAGAAAATTTGCCTGAAAACCTTACGGAAATGGCCAAACTTTATCTCGTTCCCACACCCATCGGCAACCTTGAGGATATCACTCTTCGGGCACTGCGTATTTTGAAAGAGGTCTCGCTGATTCTTGCCGAAGATACTCGTACAACAGGCAAACTGCTGAAACATTATGATATACAGAATAAATTGCAAGCGTATCATATCCATAATGAACACAAAGCACTGGAGAGAATTATTCAACGGTTGGTTGATGGTGAAGAGATGGCGTTGGTGAGCGATGCCGGGACGCCTTCGGTTTCCGATCCCGGTTTTTTGTTGGTACGCGAATGTGTGAAAAAGGGCATTCAGGTGGAGACGTTGCCGGGAGCCACAGCTTTTGTTCCGGCGCTGGTCAACTCGGGTTTCCCCTCTGACCGCTTCTTTTTTGAAGGTTTTCTGCCCCACAAAAAAGGACGCCAGACTCGTCTGAAAGAGCTTGCCCAATTGACACACACCCTGATTATTTATGAGTCGCCACACCGGCTGGTGAAAACACTAGAGCAGCTCATTGAGTTTCTCGGACAGGAACGTCCTGTTGCCGTTTCCCGCGAGCTGACCAAAATCCACGAAGAGACCATCCGCGGAACGCTGGCTGAGGTTCATGCCTTTTACAAAGACAAAACCGTAAAAGGGGAAATTGTGATTGTGGTGGGACAGATGGGGGATTTTTAAAATAAGTTTCCCTTACTACTAACCGTTTGTGTCCTATCCCAACAAAAAATCCATAACCACCTTGTAAACCACTCCCGAGGGCTTCAGCATACTTTCATAAAGGATGATTTTACCGACCGGGAATTCCTGTAGAAAATCATGCCTGTGGGCAGCAATGGCTTCCTGAAATATTTTCTTGTGTTCGATTTTATTAATGCGGCCAACGGTAAGATGGGGGACAAAATTCTGCCTGTCGCGGGGAAACCCGGCCTTGTCCAGAGTGTTCAACACCGTTTCGCCCAGCTGATGGATAGCCATATCATTTTCCACACCAAACCATAGAACACGCGGTTTGTAAGCGCTGCCGAAAATACCGGTACCGGTCATTTTCATGGAAAAAGCCTCCGTTTGTTCTGCTACCTGTTGCAAGGCTGTCCGGATAGCGGGGAGTTTCTCTTCGGGCGTTTTGCCCAGGAATTTCAATGTAAGATGAAAATTGTCCGGTTTTACCCAGCTGATTTTTTCCAGCTGCAATGCATGTCGCAGCGCCACATAACTCTTCAGAAAATTTTCATCGGGAACTATCTTTACAGCCACAAAAAGACGTTTCATAAAAGTGCTTTTGAACCATGTAAAAATAGCCAAATTTTAGTTTTCATAACCTGTCCCGATAGGCTCTATTTTGTCATTTCAGTTTTTGGGGTACTGTGCATTCCGGTTTCAATACCGGTAACAAAATCATTCCATTCAAAAAGCATGACGACAACAAACATGGCAAATACGCCGAGAAAGAAAAATTTAACATCCCGGCCTGTGATTTTTTTAAACATAATTATTGGATTTAAAAGATTTTTGTAAAAATACAAAATGATTTTCTTGTTTACGGAATTTGATTTTATAAATTTTTTACCTTTGCCCCCTTATTGGGGGATTAGCTCAGTTGGCTAGAGCGTTTGACTGGCAGTCAAGAGGTCATCGGTTCGATTCCGATATTCTCCACGTAAGACAAAAGGTTACAGTCAGATGGCTGTAACCTTTTTTTGATGGGCTTAACAACTTTTGTATTTCCATATCATCTATGGGCTGTACCATATTTATCTTTCAACACTTTCAATTGACTATCTTTGCCTGACGATTTAAATAATTATGATAGAAAAAGAAAAAAAACAGGACGACCGGCCGGAAAAAGCTTTATTGGTGGGTCTTATTACACCGGCACAGAACAAAGAGAAAGTGGAAGAATATCTCAATGAGCTGGAGTTTCTGGTGGAGACAGCCGGCGGAGTAGCTGTAAAGCGGGTTGTTCAAAAACTGAGTTATCCTAATCCACAGACGTATGTGGGCTCAGGAAAACTGGATGAGATTTTTCAGTATGTTAAAGCCGAAGAGATTGATCTGGTGGTTTTTGATGATGAGCTCGGGGCATCACAATTGAGAAATCTGGAGAAGGTGCTGGAATGTAAAATCCTTGATCGCACCAACCTGATTCTCGATATTTTCGCCAGTCGCGCACAGACAGCTCATGCCAAAGTGCAGGTAGAGCTGGCGCAATATCAATATTTGTTGCCACGGCTGACACACATGTGGACACACCTCGAACGACAACGAGGCGGTATCGGCCTGCGCGGACCCGGGGAAACGGAAATAGAAACCGACCGGCGTATCATTCGCGATAAAGTAAGTCTGCTGAAAAAGCGGTTAATTGAGATTGACAAACAAAAAGCCACCCAGCGAAAAAATCGTGGAAAACTGGTGCGTGTCGCACTGGTAGGCTATACCAATGTGGGGAAATCGACGCTGATGAACCTGCTGAGCAAGTCGGATATTCTGGCTGAAAACAAGCTTTTTGCCACCCTCGACACTACTGTGCGTAAGGTGGTTATCGAAAACCTGCCTTTTCTGATGTCGGACACGGTAGGTTTTATCCGTAAACTTCCCACTGCGCTGATTGAATCGTTCAAATCGACACTGGACGAAGTACGTGAGTCTGATGTTCTCATTCACATCATCGACATTTCACATCCGGAATTTGAAGACCAGATAAAAACCGTTAATGAGACGCTGACAGAGATTGGTGCCGGCGACAAGGATGTCATTATGGTTTTCAATAAAATAGATGCCTACCGGTTTGTCCGCCGGGAGGAAGATGACCTGACAGAGCCCATCCGTGAAAACATGAGCCTCGACGAACTGAAAGCCACCTGGATGTCGCGCGAAAACCAGCCCTGCATCTTCTTGTCTGCCAAAACAAAGGAAAACTATCCCGAATTTAAAAAACTGCTATACGACCACATCCGCGCTGTGCACGCCGTACGCTATCCTTATAATGATTTTTTATATTAACCTGAATTCAGCCTGAGAATTAGTGTTCGCCATCACATTTTGTTTTCCGGAATAGTTGTAACTTTACAGTCCTAAAAACCGGAATAGAGATGAACCATCCCGAAAAATTCCGGTTCTTTTGCACAAAAATAAAATTACCATCTAAAAATCACAAAAAATGATTTGGATTATTGTTCTGTCAGGGCTTATTCTTGTGGCGGTTGCCGTCCTTTTTTATTTTATGGTCAGAGGGTTTATCAACCCTGTGGACAAGCATAGCGTTCCCGGAAACCTGTCTTTTAAGATTGACGAATTACAAATTCCTCTTAAGGATGGCCGGCACCTTTACGGATGGTGGATAGAGACAGACAAAAACGCACCCACCATTATTTTCGCCCATGGCTGGGGACGCAATGCAGGCCGAATGTTACCTTATCTAAGAAAATTATGCTGTAACGGATTCAATATGCTGGCTTTTGATGCACGCGGTCATGGCAACAGCGACCCGGACAAATATTCTAATCTGGTAAAATTTGCTGAGGACATTATGGCATCCATCGATTATGTGGAAAACAACCAAAAATCCCTAAACCCTGATTTTTACCTCATAGGTCTGTCCATTGGCGGAGCCGGTTCTATCTATGCCGCAGGTCACGACAAAAGAATAAAGAAAGTAGTTACCGTGGGAGCCTTTGCTCACCCTGCCTCGGTGATGAAAAAACAATTCAAAGACCATCATATTCCCTATTATCCCATGATTTGGCTCATGTTCAGGTATTTGAGAATTTTTCAAAAACTTGATTTAGACAAAATAGCTCCCGTAAAACACATTACAAGTGCCAACGCTTCCTTTTTACTAATCCATGGCGAGGAAGATGTGACAGTACCTGTGGAAGAAGGAAAGCGGTTGGCAAAAGCGGCCGGTAGTCGTGCCGAACTATGGATTATCCCCCATCGGGGGCATTCCAATTGCCATCTTGAACCGGGCTTTTGGGAAAAAGTCGTTGGCTTTATGCACCGTTAAGATCGGTATGATATTTTGCTAATTGCTGCCGGGATAATGTGCAAAAACCTTAATTTAGCCCAAAATTTTTCCTCATGAGACGGATTCATTTGGTATTGCTTTCGCTTGTTTCGGGATTGCTGCTGGCAGCTGCCTGGCCTGAGCACGGTTTTACACCATTGATTTTCGTTGCGCTGGTACCTCTGTTTGTTGTGCAGCAATACCTCGGCGATACCGACCGCAAAGGCATGTTTTGGCTTTCGTGGCTTGCCTTCTTCATTTGGAATGCTCTGACCACCTGGTGGATATGGAACTCAACAGCCGGAGGAGCTGTAACAGCCATTTTGTTCAACTCGCTTTTTATGGCAACAGTTTTTCAGGTTTTTCATATTTCTAAAAAATGGTTATTCAACAACAGGCGTGGTTTTGGCATTTTGATTTTTTACTGGATTAGCTGGGAATATTTTAATATGAACTGGGATCTGACCTGGCCATGGCTCACACTTGGAAATGTCTTTGCCAGCAAACACGTATGGATTCAGTGGTATGATTATACCGGTGTTCTGGGTGGGAGTTTTTGGGTGATACTTGTAAACATTCTTGTATTTAAAGCGTTGCAATATTATCGTTCAAAAGAGAAAATCCGGATGGTTGTAAATCTTACCCTGCTTTTTCTTCTGCTCGTTGTACCACTCTCTTTTTCATTAATCCGCTATTCCCATTATCAGGAAACCCGAAATCCGGTAAACGTGGTGGTGGTTCAGCCCAATATAGACCCATACACCGAAGAGTACAGCTTGCCACCTGCCGAAATTCTTCAGAGAAATCTTAAGCTTGCCGCAGAAAAAATAAACGACAGTACCGATTATGTGATATTTCCCGAATCGGCTATTCAGGAAAATATCTGGGAGGGAACTCTGCGCCGGTCGCAAAGTATCCGAACACTACAAAATTTTATCCGTCCGTATCCAAAATTATCTGTGGTGATTGGCGCCGCAACCTTCCGCTGGCTCAAACCCAACGAAAAATTGACTCCTGCTGCACGATTATACAGAAAAGGGTTATACTATTACGCCTACAACACTGCTTTATATCTTGATAATTCACCTTATGTTCAGGTTCACCATAAATCGAAGCTCGTTCCGGGAGTTGAAAAAATGCCCTCCTGGTTTTTCCTGAGACCACTCGAAAAATATGCCATCAATTTGGGTGGCATTGTGGGTACCCTGAAAGAGGACAACCATACTACCGTTTTTACCAATAACAAAACAGGAGTAAAAGTTGCCCCGTTAATTTGTTATGAATCTGTTTACGGGGATTTTGTGAACAAAACTATCCGGGCCGGAGCCAACCTTATTGTTGTCATCACCAATGATGGCTGGTGGGGCAATACACCTGGTTATCGTCAGCATTTTCTTTTTTCGGTACTGCGTGCCATCGAAACCCGCCGCGATGTGGCACAGTCGGCTACAACGGGTATTTCCGGCTTTGTCAACCAAAGAGGAGATATCCTGCAAAAAACTGCCTACTGGAAACCGGCTGTTATTACCCGGCAACTTAACCTCAACAGCCACATCACCTATTACGTAAAACATGGCGATATGATTGCCCGTATTTCGTCTTATATCAGCACGTTGATATTACTGGCATCGGTTGTGCAGGGTATATTGAAAAAGCAAAAAAGCCTTTTTTAACCGGTAAAAACAATTAGACTATGAAGAATTTCCTCGAATTAATACAAAAGCGGCAAAGCGACCGGAAATATACGGACAGACCCATTGAGACGGAAAAGCTGGAGCGTTGTCTCGAAGCTGCCCGTTTGGCACCCTCGGCAAGCAACTCGCAACCCTGGACTTTTGTGGTTGTCAACGATTCTGAGTTGGTGAAAAGGGTGGGCAAAGCAGCCATGGGGCCATTACACTCTTTTAACACGTTTGTTCCGCAGGCTCCGGTTATTGTTGTCATTGTCATGGAGAAACCCAAGATAATTGCCGAAGTGGGTGGACGCATAAAGAAAAAAGAATATCCCCTGATAGATGTGGGTATTACTGCTGAGCACTTTTGCCTTCAGGCAACGGAGGAAGGACTAGGAACCTGCATGCTGGGCTGGTTTGATGAGAGAAAAGTAAAAGAATTACTGCATGTCCCGGAAGAGAAAAATATTCCCCTGTTGATTACTGTCGGTTACACGCCGGAAAATTACAAGCATCGCACGAAAATCCGGAAAAAATTTGAAACCGTGGTAAAATACAACACTTATGGATAGGGAGAAAAAAGTGGAAAAAGTCTGGTATGCTTTGTACGTTAAATCGCGTACGGAGAAAAAAGTAGCGATAGAGCTAGAAGGTGTTGGCATAGATTATTATCTGCCTATAGAAAAAAGGTTAAGGCAGTGGAGCGACCGGAAAAAATGGGTGGAGGTACCGCTGTTTAGCTCTTACATTTTTGTGTATATCACACAAAAGGAGTACTACAAAGTTCTGCAGACACAGGGGGTGGTGAAATACATCAGCTTTGAGGGGAAAGCTGTTACCGTGCCTCAGCAGCAAATAGATGCTGTTAAAATTTATCTACAAGAAACAGACCCGGTATTGAATGAAGACCTGGTATGGAAAGAAGGCAAAGAGGTAGAAGTTATGGCAGGTAAACTCATTGGGCTGAAGGGTATTTTGATACAGGCCAAAGGGAAGAATCGTGTGAGAGTGGAAATAGAAGTGGTGGGCAGCGCCATCATTCTTAACATTCCGCGAAAACACCTGCGCATCATCGGGTAAACAGGTTGTGACTTTTTTACTACTTTTGGGATTAACTAACGCATCGGGGTATGAGTATCAATCTTCTGGACATTATTTTACTGATTCCGCTTTTGTGGTTTGGCTACAACGGTTTCAAGAAAGGGCTGATTATCGAGATTGCCTCGCTGGCAGCGTTTATCCTGGGTCTCTATTTCGCGTTTTATTTTTCCGATTTCACAGCTGAATATCTTAAACAGTTTTTCAATATTGAACCGAAATACATGGCAGCCATCTCTTTCATCGTCACTTTTATCGGTGTTGTTATCATTGTTTTGGCGTTGGCTAAACTGTTAGAGAAGTTTATCAATATCCTGATGCTTGGATTTTTGAATAAGCTTGGCGGTGCTGTATTTGGTGTGTTGAAAGGAGCTCTTTTCCTGAGTATTATTATTTTTATTATCAATTATTTTGATACGGGAAGAACTATCATCAAGCCGCAGATGGTGAAAAAGTCTATTTTCTATGAACCAGTCCAATCGCTGGCGCCCCTGCTTTACTCCAAACTACATCTCGACAATTTCGAAGACCAGATTCCTAATAAAGATGAGTTGCTGAAGAAAATTATTTAGGCTCTTAATTTTAATATTAGTCTGTTTTTTGGCAGAAAATCACGCATGACAAATTCGAAAAAACCAATTTTCAAACAGAAACCCAATTGTTTGGTATTTTGAGATTTTGAATTTGCCTTTTCCGGTTTAGGCTATTTCTCCAATACTACAAAAGCCAGTGCCATCTCTTTTACATGCGAGAGGCTGAGATGTATCTGTGTGATTTTCTGTTCCTGAACGAAAGCTTTTACTTTTCCGTGAACCGTCACTTCCGGTTTTCCCAGCTTATCATTTTTCACCTCAATTTCCCTGAATGCCATCCCATAGCGGTAGCCGGTTCCCAGCGCTTTGAAAACAGCTTCTTTGGCCGCATAACGCGCTGCGTAGCTCTGGAATATTCCTGCTTTTTGCGCTTTGCAATAATCCTGCTCCACTTCGGTGAAAATTTTATTTACAAAAGCTTCGCTTCGCGCAATAGAACTTTCAATACGCTTTATTTCAATAATATCTGTTCCTGTTCCGAAAATCATAATCAGGGTTTGTTAAATTATTTATTGCAATCTGCCAAAAGGTTTCACGCAAAGAACGCAAAGATTTCGCAAAAATCGCAAAAAGAGACCTTTAAATTAAAACTTTGCTCATTCGGGTTTGCAGCCCGAATGCCCCGGGAGAGAGGATTTGCCATCCTCAATCAGCCGTATAAAAAACGTAGGCTGACCGGGACTTGTAATCCCGACCTTGTGTTTCTTTCAATTATTTAGCGTCCGTCCATAAAGTCGGTGTTTGATTCAGAATGTTCGAGTTCAAGGCTTTCGCAGTTTTGAAAATCAAGGAGTTTACTATGGTAAATGACTGTTTTCAAAACAAGAATAACGAAGAAATCGGACATTATGGACAAACACTATTTAATAACGCCAAGCTCTTTTCCTACTTTTGTAAAAGCAGCAATGGCTTTATCCAGATGCTGTTGTTCGTGAGCTGCAGAAAGCTGTACGCGAATACGTGCTTCTCCTTTGGGAACTACCGGAAAATAGAAGCCGATGACATAAATTCCTTCATCCAATAATTTTGTCGCCATATCTTGCGACAATTTGGCGTCATAAAGCATGACGGCACAAATGGCAGATTTGGTTGGCTTTATGTCAAACCCTGCGGACGTCATCTTATCCATAAAATAATCGGTGTTTTTATGCAGCTTATCCTGCAACGCGTTGGTTTCCGACATCATGTCGAACATACGAATACCGGTATTGACCACCAGAGGAGGCAGTGAGTTGGAAAACAGGTACGGACGCGACCGCTGACGTAACATTTCGATAATTTCTTTCCGGCCGGGGGGAAACCCGCCAATGGCGCCGCCAAACGATTTGCCAAGTGTTCCGGTAATCAAATCTATACGTCCGGTAATATCAAAATACTCGCTGACACCTCTTCCGGTATGACCGACAACACCGGCGGAGTGACTTTCGTCCACCATCACCAGTGCATCATATTTTTCGGCCAGTTCAACGATTTTGTCCACTGGTGCAACGTTGCCGTCCATACTGAAAACTCCGTCAGTAACGATTATACGAAAGCGGTTTTTCTGTGCTTTTTTCAGCTCCTCTTCCAGTCCGGCCATGTTGGCATTGGGATAACGGTAGCGCTGTGCTTTACAAAGCCTTACCCCGTCAATAATGGAGGCATGGTTCAGGCTGTCGGAGATGATAGCATCCTCGGCGGTGAGCAACGGTTCGAAAACGCCACCATTAGCATCGAAAGCAGCAGCATACAAAATAGTGTCTTCCGTGCCGAAGAATTCGGCAATTTTTCGTTCCAGCGTTTTGTGCAAATCAGTGGTGCCACAAATAAACCGTACTGACGACATACCGTAACCGTGTGTATCGAGGCCCTCTTTGGCGGCTTTAATCAATTCAGGATGGTTCGAAAGTCCGAGGTAGTTGTTGGCACAGAAATTCAGCACCTTTTCTCCTGATTCAAGCTCTATTTCAGCGCCTTGCGGGCTGACGATAATACGTTCATTTTTATACAACCCTTCGTTGCGGATGTTGGCAAGTTCGCGGGTTAAATGTTCTTTAAATTTTCCGTACATGATATAAGTTTTAAGCTGTTAATGTTTCCACAAAATTACGGAAAAATTCAGCTGTTTTCATCTTTTCGGATAATCCGATACACGCCGTATAAAAGTAAAAATAATTTCATTATTTTGTAACAAAGTCAAGGTAATTTTATTCGTTATTTGTTACAAAGTCAGGGTAACTTGGATTTTTTCTTGTTTTTTTCTGATGGTTACTTCCGCCTCATCGGCAGTTTTGTCCTCCGGATGCCATCATAAGCATACAGCGCATTGGCTACCGCGCCGGCAGTGGGAACCAGTCCGATTTCGCCGATGCCTTTGGCACCATAAGGGCCTACCGGATCTTTTACTTCCACGCCAATGACTTTAATTTCAGGTGTTTCGTGTGCCCGCAGAATTTTCAAATCGCGCATGCGGTCACTTACCAGATAACCGTCTTTCATGGGCAGGTCTTCGGTAAGAGCGTAACCCAGTCCCATGTGCACGGCACCCTGAATCTGTCCTTCAAAAAGCATGGGATTCATAATTTTTCCGGCATCGTGAGCCGCCACAAACTTTTTGACATTGCCTTCTTCATCCAAAATACAAAGCTGAGCTGCATAGCCGTATGAGTAGTGTGTGATTTGTTCTTTCACATCGCTACCGGGTTTCGTTGTCCAGTCGCAGACAAATTTTCCGCTGTAAATTTTTCCGGTAAGGTCGGCCAGCGATTTAGTTTCCAAATCCTTTTTCAATCCTTTGGCGGTTTCTATCACCGCCAGTCCGACCAGTGCTGTTGCCCGTGAAGCAGTTGTCATGCCTGTTTTTACCTGAGCAGCAGTATCTATCACAACTTCAATTATATCGGGGTCAATGCCGGTCTCCTCGCACAACGTTTGTAGAGCCATGTTGTTCACTCCCTGTCCCATTTCTGTCCAGCCATGATGAAGACGTACTTTTTTCTCCGAAAGGATTTCAATTTTCACCGAGGAGTCATCGATCATGCCATTCCCCACCCCGGAATTTTTAATTCCACAAGCCAGCCCCACATATTTGGCTTTGTAAAAATCCTCTTTAAGCGCATCAAGACAGGCACGGATACCCACGCCCTGCAAGCGTTGACCAGTGCTGGTGGTGAGGCCGTCCACGAGGGCATTTTCGTAGCGAAACTGCCAGCGGTCGAAGCCGCCCTGCTCGCAAATGTCATCAACGCAGCTCTCCAGCGCAAAAGTTACCTGGTTGGCACCGAAGCCACGCATGGCACCGCTGGGAATATTATTGGTGTAAACGGTTTTGGCTTCAATATCAATATTTGGAATAAAATAACCTCCCGAAGCATGGCCGGCCACACGCTCCAGCACTTTGTCGCCCACCGAAGCATAAGCACCTGTGTCGCCCACGGCACGAAGTTTCAGCGCCAGCAGTTTCCCGTTTTCGTCGGCAGCCACTTCCATATCCATGTAAACCGGATGCCGCTTGGGATGCAGTCGGATGGATTCCTCACGCGTAAGCGTCAGTTTCACCGGCTTTTGCATCAGAAAAGCAAACAAACTGGTTTGTCCCTGAATACTCAAATCTTCTTTACCGCCAAAACCACCACCATTAGGCACAAGAATCACCCGCACCTGCTCTTCGGGCAATCCCAGAATCTGCGCTATCTGCCGCCGGTCTTCGTAAACACCCTGACTTTGACTGTAAAGTTTTATCCCATCGCCATCAGGCATAGCAATGGCGGACTCTTTTTCAAGAAAAGCATGTTCGATGCGCTGGGTTTCATAATGTCCTTTGGAAATGTATTTGGCTTTTTTTAGTTTTTCTTCGGGATTCCCTATACGAAAACGCGTCGAATTAAAATGGTTTGGCCTTTCTGCATGAACGCGGGGAGCATCGATAGCTTTAAAGACATCCGTAACCGGCTCATGCACTTCATATTGCGCCTTGATAAGGCTTACTGCTTTACGGGCAATGTCATCCGAATCGGCTACTACGCCTGCTATCACATCTCCAATGTAATGCGTCATTTCATTTTCGCCAATCATCACAGACCAGTCGGGAATAATCAACCCGATTTTGTGTTGTCCGGGGATATCTTTGGCTGTAAAAACCCGATGTACGCCGGGCAGTTTTTCTGCACGGGAGACATCGATTTTTAATACTCTGGCCGAAGGATAGTCGCTGAATTTCAATGCGGCATACAGCATACCGTCAAAAAAGTAATCATCCACAAATTTACGTTCACCGAGGGCTGTTTCGTAAGCCCGGTATTTCGGCTGTGCTTCACCTATTTTCCCTGATGTTTTGGTAATTTCCAAGTGTTTATGCTCATGCAACGCTTCCCCGGCATACAAAATGGCTTCTTCAATTTTTTTGTAACCCGTACAGCGGCATAAATGGGGTTTAATGGCTTTTTGAACCTCTTCAAGTGTAGGATGATGGTTTTTCTCCAGCAGCACCTTGGTACGACTGATGAAGCCTGGCGTACAAAATCCGCATTGCACTGCTCCTTTGTTGACAAAAGCTTTGGCTATGGTGTCTTTCACATCATCCGGAAATCCTTCGGGTGTAAAAATGACCGTATCTTGTAGTTTTTCCATTTTCTGAACACACGAAAGCATGGCTTTGCCATTAATTTCGACCGTGCAGGCTCCGCAGGCAGCCTGACCGGAACAGCCGTCTTTCACGGAAGTGAGATGCTTCTCGTTACGTAAATATTTTAGAAGTGTCAGGTTGGGGTCTCCCGCAAACACTTGGTTCTCTCCGTTTAAAATAAAAGTAATCATCCTAATAAATTTTTGAGTGCATTAAGCCGGGGTTCAATGGCAGTAGGTATTTTCAAATGTTCGCTAACTGTTTTGATGTCTTTCAGGCCACTGCCGGTGAGCAGCACCACATTTTTGGAACCGACGGGTAATTTCCCCTGCTTTTTATAATTAAGGAAGCCTGCAAAAGCCGTTGCAGCAGCAGGTTCCGAAAAGATACCGGTGTTCTTTGCCAGCACGGAGGAAGCTTCTAGAATTTGTTCATCGGAAACAGTGAGCGGCTCTCCGTTATATTTTTTAAGAAACCCGCGTGTCATGTAAAAGTTCCGGGGAATGTCCACGGAAATGGAGTCGGCCAGCGTATGGCTGGGATGAATCTCAAAGACGTCCTTGTCCAGGTTCCTCACCAGATTATCACTATCCTCGGACTGAACAGCCACAATCACAGGTATTTTGTCAATGATGCCCAGCTTTAGCAAATCTTCAAACCCTTTGTAAACGCCGGAGACAATCACCCCATCGCCTACAGGAACAAAAATCCGATCTGGAATTTGCTTCTGCAGCTGGTCGAAAAGTTCAAAAGAAACGGTTTTCTTCCCCTCAATGGTGAGTGGGTTGAAAGCGGTATTTCGATTATACCACCCGTAGGTTTCGGAGGCTTTCACGCTCAGGTCGAAAGCATCGTCATAAGTCCCTTTCACGGGAACAATCTGCGCGCCGTACATGATAATCTGCGTAATTTTGGCCAGCGGCGCGCTTTCCGGAACCAGGATAATGGCTTTCTGATGCTGCGAAGCGCAAATTCCGGCTAGCGAAGAGCCGGCATTTCCCGTGGAAGCCGTCACAATAGTTTGTAAATCATGCTCTTTGGCATAAGCCGAAACAATATACGAAGCCCTGTCCTTAAACGAAAAAGTCGGATTTTGGGAGTCATCTTTTAGATAAAGAGTACTTTCAAACGCTTCGTTTCCCAGTGTGTCTATTTTGTACAACGGTGTTTTTCCTACTTTTAAAGAGGGCAGGCTTTCCCGGCTTTCAACAGGAAGTAATTCCAGAAAATCATTCTTTTTCAACCGGGCAAAATCCAATCCCTTTCCCCGCAAGGCGTCATAATGATACATGGTTTTTAAAACTCCTTTTGGTGGCAGGTCGGAAGTATTGGCTACAGCACATACCGGACAGAGATAGCGTACCTCATCAGCGGCATATTCTTTGCCACAATCGCTACATTGGTAATAAAATTTGTTATTTTCGGACATGATTATTATTTAAATCGCTCAAACTCAGTTTATTTCCTTGCAGACACGGAAGTGTTGCACGGAAAGTAAAATTATAAATTATCCGGATACGGAATGGTACACTGATTGTACTGATGAAACTGATTGTTTTGATTAACGAGGAACAGGTGAATAGTGACGGAAACTTCCTTATTTTTACCTTTCAAAAACAGGTCTTATGTACAATCCTCCCGACTATTACCAGATAGATATGTTGCTGACGGACGAGCACAAAATGATACGTGCGGCGGTGCGCGAATGGGTAAACCGGAATGTAAAACCAATAGTGGAAGATTATGCACAGCAACACAAGCCGTTGCCGGCGGAGCTGATGTGCCAAATGGGAGAGCTTGGGGCACTGGGTCCTTTCATTCCGGAAAAATATGGTGGCCCCGGACTGGATTATATCTCCTACGGTCTGATTATGACGGAGTTGGAACGAGGTGATTCAGCTGTACGTTCCGGTGCTTCGGTGCAGAGTTCGCTGGTAATGTACCCAATCTATACTTTTGGTGATGAGGCACAACGGATAAAATACCTGCCTAAGCTGGCTTCGGGAGAAAGTGTTGGAGCTTTCGGGCTGACGGAGCCTGACCATGGTTCGGATCCGGGTGGCATGAAATGTCATTTTGAAGATAAGGGTAACCATTACCTGCTGAATGGCTCAAAAATGTGGATTACAAACGCTCCTTTTTGTGATGTGGCGGTGGTGTGGGCAAAAGATGAAATGGGAAAAGTAAGAGGCCTTATTGTGGAGCGCGGCATGGAGGGTTTTACTACACCGGAGACGTTTAACAAATGGTCGCTGCGGGCTTCGGCTACGGGGGAGCTGGTTTTTGATAATGTGAAAGTGCCGAAAGAAAATCTACTGCCCGGAGTGAGAGGACTGAAAGGGCCGCTCATGTGCCTGAATTCAGCTCGTTACGGTATCGCATGGGGCGTTCTCGGTGCAGCCATGGAATGCTACGATACCGCTTTGCGCTATGCGCTGGAACGAAAACAGTTTGGCAGACCCATTGCTTCGTTTCAGCTACAGCAGAAAAAACTGGCGGAGATGGTAACCGAAATTACCAAAGCACAGTTGCTGGCATGGCGGCTGGGGGTTTTGAAAAACGAGGGTAAAGATACCCCGGCACAGATTTCCATGGCCAAGCGCAACAATGTGGAGATGGCGTTAAACATTGCCCGCGACAGCAGGCAGATACTGGGCGCCATGGGTATAACCGGTGATTTTCCCATCATGCGTCACATGATGAATCTGGAATCGGTGATTACTTACGAAGGTACACACGATATTCATTTGCTGATTACCGGCATGGATGTAACAGAGATTTCAGCTTTTTCGTGAGTTGATGAATCAGAGGAGCTTCCCCGCTCCTACTCTTATTATAGTCCCTTAGCTATCTCGGTTTACCCGCAACTCACGTCCGCCTTTGAGGACAACATTTTTAAAGCTGCCTGTGATTTTCCGGCTCACTTTGTCATCTACTTCAAAAAAAGAATGAGAGCTCTGCAAATCGACGTCTCCGATTTCCGAAGGTTTCACTTTGGCATGCTTACAGATAAAATCCATGAGGTCGTGTTTGTTCATCTTGTCTCTTGTGCCGAGGTTGATGAAAAAACGGGGCATTCCGGATTTGCTGGCGGGTTTTCGCTCTTTTGAAAAGCTGCCGGGTTTCTTCCAGTCGGGGTCTTTATCGCGATCCCGCTCACGACGGTCACGGCGGTTGCCATCACGATCACTTTTGCGGTCAAAACGGTCATTACGGCCATCCCTGTCACGGCTGCCTCTGCCTCTGCTGTCATCTCTGTCGGATGATTTGGCGCTACGCGAAGTGTTTAGGTTCCCCGATTTCCCAATATTCAATTTTTCCAGCTCGTTGACCAAAAGTTTAGCCGTTAATTCCTCTTTGGACAGGCTGCCGAAAATTATATTGGCTTTCTCCAATATTTCGGGAGAGATTTTCGTTTTCTTATCAAGAATTTTCTGGCACCATTTTTCGATTCTGACATCTGCAATCTCTTCGCTACTGGGAATGGGTACTTTTTTAAAGGAGATACCCAGCTTTTTTTCAAATCTTTCTATTTTGCTTTTTTCCCTGATGTTAACAAAAGCAAAGGAAATACCTGTTTTCCCGGCACGAGCAGTTCTTCCGCTTCGGTGTGTATAATAAGAATGGTCGTCAGGCAGCGTAAAATGAAATACATGCGTAAGATCATCCACGTCAATTCCTCTCGCAGCAACATCGGTGGCAATAACAAGGTTCAATTCGCGTGATTTAAAACGTTTCATCACCCGGTCTCGCTGTGCCTGTGACAAATCTCCATGAAGCGCATCTGCTTTGTAGTTTTTGCCTAGCAATTCTTCAGCAAGGTTTTGGGTATCCCGCTTTGTCCTGCAAAACACAAGTCCGCGCATATCCTGATGAATATCGAGAAAACGTGTAAGGGCTTCGGCCTTGTCGGCCTGTTTGACAACGGTATATTGATGTTCGATGTTGGCATTCACCTTTGTATCGGCGTTTACCCTGACCTCAATAGGATCGTCCATGTATTTATTGACAATCTTCTTAATTTCAGGAGGCATGGTTGCCGAAAAAAGCCAGGTTAACTTGTCAGCAGGAGTAAAGCTTAATATCTTATCTATATCTTCTTTAAAACCCATGTTCAGCATTTCGTCGGCTTCGTCCAACACGAGAAACCGGAGGTGTTCCAGCTTGACGGCTTTACGGTTGATGAGGTCGATGAGCCTTCCGGGAGTTGCAATAATAATATGCTGCGGTTTGCGCAGAGCTCTCATTTGGTTTGTAATGGCCGCTCCACCATATACAGCCAAAATATTTATTTTCCGAAGACGCTGTGCAAAAAGTTGCAATTGTTCTGCTATTTGCTGACCCAGTTCGCGGGTCGGAGCCAGAACCAAGGCCTGTGTGTCTTTGTTCGATGAATCAATACGCTCTAAAAGTGGAATACCGAATGCGGCGGTTTTACCGGTTCCGGTATTGGCAAGTCCTATGAAATCTTTTTCTTTTTCTAACAGTTGGGATATTGCTTGTTCCTGTATTTCAGTAGGATTTTCAAAGCCAAGGTCGGCCATGGCATCCAAAATTTCATTTGAAAGCCCGAGTTGTTTAAATGTAATCAATGAGGTGTTTTTAAAAATGAGCGGCAAAAGTACGCTAAATTATTCACATAGAGGTTTTTTTATCAAATCAAACGTATTATTTTTATTTTCAGATGAGGGGATGAAGAAAAAGGCCAAATAAATTTGAAAAAAAGGTTCTACTACCATTTTAGTGGGTAAATTATTTTTGTAGTGTCCAATGTACACTTCTTAAGAAAAGTCAGAAGACCGAAGACGGAAGTTTTTTCA
>VAPE01006964.1_pt1 | contig 50752 bp, 34 predicted proteins | sample 3393911 | NCBI WGS metagenome assembly VAPE01 (sample SAMN08290436, study PRJNA428436) | hydrothermal vent metagenome | isolation source: Deep-sea hydrothermal vent chimney | place: Atlantic Ocean: South-mid Altantic Ridge
AGTAAACGAAAAGAAACAAACTTCAATTGAAAAAGTCTTTGCTGCCGGAGATGTGGAACGTGGAGCCAGCCTCGTGGTTTATGCCATTCAGGGAGGGAAAACAGCAGCGGCGTATGTGAACGATTTCTTGATAAAAGAGCACATCAAAAGCAGATAGTTTTCCTGCCGAAAATTCAATATTAACCAGATGCCAAGTGCCATTCGCGTGTCGCCGAAGCTTTAACGGAGGGGCCAGGGGTAATATGTTTGTCTGGTTCAATTTCTATAAAATAACTTATTCAAAATACTCTTCCACAGGACGCATCAAAACCTGCAGTGTTGTACGGTTCTTCTGACTAAGGTAAATTTGCTTCCCATGAGTAAGTTTTTGCAACAATTCGCCGTTGTCGTGCCGGATGGTCAGCAGACGTAGTCCTGTGTTGTATTTTAATATAAACTCCTCTTTCAGGCTGTTTATCACTGCGTCTAATTTTTCCCTGTTTTCATCGAAACAAACCGAAAAACTCACAGCCGAGTTCTGCATCAGATTGATGTGTACTTTATGCTTACTGAAAGCACTAAAAACAGTTTTCATTTTTTCTTCGGCCATGAAAGACAAATCGCGGGAGCTGATACTCAGCAATGTTTGGTGTTCTTTTAAAATAATCTTCGGGATATCGGCATCATTCTCCTCGTTGGCATCAATAAGTGTCGGTGGAGTTTCGGGAGCATGAAAAGCACACACTTTCAATGGGATATTCTTTTTTCTAAGTGGCTGTAACGTCTTGGGATGAATCACCGAAGCGCCGTAAAATGCCAGCTCTATGGCTTCATTATACGAAACATGATCCAACTTCACAGCATCGCTGAAAACCTGTGGATTACAGTTCATCAATCCCGGCACATCTTTCCAGATACAGACCTCACCGGCCTGTAAAGCATACGCAAAAATGGATGCTGAAAAATCGGAACCTTCCCGCCCCAGCGTAGTACAATGGCCTTTGTGTCCGGCAGCTATAAATCCCTGTGTCAGAACGATGTTACCGTGGTTTAATTCCGGTTTCACCCGTGCTTCTATGGCTTTTTGGGTATATGGCCAGTTGATGTTGGCGCGTGTAAAATTTTCATCACTAAACACCACCAGCCTGGCATCCACAAGTTTAACAGGGAGCTGCTTTTCCTTCAGCCAGTGGAGAGCAATATGTCCTGAAAAAAGCTCTCCGAAACTCACCACACTATCATAAGCAAAAAAGTTGTCTTTGGGAAGTTTTTCCAATGCCTGCCACAACTTGTAAAAGTCCTCTTCAATTTGATTAATCAAAATGCTTTCATCCGGCAACTTTAAGCTTCTGATAAGCCGAACATGTTCGTTTTTCAAAGTAAAATAAGCTTCCTGCAGCGTTTTCTGTTGCCCCGTTCGTGACAGGTGCAGTAAATTTTCAAGGGCATTAGTTGTTTTGCCGATGGCAGACACAACTATCACTAGTGGTTCACACTTAAACTCCTCAACAATGGAAGCCATGTTGTGCATGCCACGTGCATCTTTTAGCAAAGCACCACCAAATTTAAAAACCCTTAACATTCAGTTCGTTTATTAAAAGCGTTCTTTTATCAATCCTTTTCTATATGCCGTCAGCAGCATTTTCAGGTCGCTGATTTGCGCCATCAAATCTTTCCCGATATCAGTATCTTTCACCCTTTTCCGGATTGCTTTTGTTTCAATAAAAATTCTCTTAGAGATAATATCTTTTTCCTCTTCAATGGCCTGACGTTTTGAATCAAAATGCTCATGCTCGACCAGCACCAGTCCGTAAGAATTGTAAATCAGGGTATAACCCGAAACGCCGGTTACATTCTGATAAGGAACAGACATGCCGCCGTCAATAACGAACAATTTTCCATTGGCTTTGATAGGGCTTTCACCTTTGCGTACTTTTACAGGCACATGGCCGTTAACGATACGCGAATTTTTACCGGTAAGGCCAAATTCTTTCAGGATAGCAGTACAAAAAGCTTCATTATCGTAAGCCAGCTTGTAATAGGGATTACTTTTTTCTTCGTGTGTCTCTGATTCCGCAATAAAATAACGCTCAAAAGTGGCCATTTTTGTTTTCCCGAAAAGTGGCGAAAGTGCGCCGCACCACAGATACCAAAGATAATCGGCAGTTGTTTCATAATGGCGGCTAAAACGGTGATGATATGCTTTACGTGCTACGCGGTCGAAATTATCGCAAAGTGCCTTTCCCGAATATTTGGAACCGTCTATCTCAAAATCGGCGAAGTTTCCTTTCCCATCTAGGGGAATACAGCCATGATACAGAAGGTTTGCATTAAAAGTCAGGTACATGCTGCCATGGAGGAATAGAAATTCAATATGGTTTTGCAGGCGCAGGCTGTTTTTGATACTGTTGCCCAGCTTTTCCATCACCTCCTGTTCCTCAGCCGAAAGAGTGTAAGGATCTGCGGGGTTAATGGTGGGAAAGTTCTTGTCCAGCAAAGGGTAAGTCTTCCCGTTTATATGGATGGTTCCTTTTTCATAGTCTATTTTATCCAGGAGTAAGCGATCTTCCATTTTGTAATGCGGGTTACGCTTTACAATCTGCCCTTCCAGCTTAAACTGTATAATGGAAATGGCTTTATGCATCTGCCTCGATATCCTTTCTCCATCTTTTCCATCTGTCTCGGCTTCAGAGCCAAAAAGGTTACACGCATCATCCCCATAAGTTTTCATAGCAAAAGTAGCCAGCGGCAGCAGGTTTATACCATAAGCATCTTCCAGAGTACCCAGATTGTGGTAACGCAATGAAACACGTATCATATTGGCAATCAGCGCATAATTTCCCGATGCAGCGCCCATCCAAAGGACATCATGGTTCCCCCACTGAATATCCACGGAGTGATAATTTACCAACCTGTCCATAACTTTTTCGGCATAGGGACCTCTGTCGTAAATATCGCCTATTATGTGCAGGCGGTCTATGAGCAGGCGCTGGATAAACTTACAGATAGCCACAATGAAGGATTCGGCACGGTTAATCTCAATAATAGTATTGATAATACCTTCAAAATACTCCTCTTTGTCTTCACCACCTTCATTGAGGAGCTCAACAATGATATATGAAAAAGAGGGAGGCATAGCTTTTCGCACTTTCGAGCGGGTGTATTTGGAAGCTGCTGCTCTGGCAACTTTTGTCAGCCGCTGCAAGATAATACCAAACCATTCGTCCGGGTCTTCTTCTTCTTTTAAAACAAGATCCAGCTTTTCTTCGGGATAATAAATCAGTGTGGCGAGAAGGCGTTTATCTTTTTCGCGTAAGGTCTTCCCAAAAACATCTTCAATCTTCTTGCGCACCACACCGGAAGCATTGGCCAGCACATGGCTGAAAGTATCATATTCACCATGTATGTCGCTTAGGAAATGTTCCGTTCCCTTAGGTAGGTTCAGAATAGCCTCAAGGTTAATGATTTCCGTACTTGCATCCTGGATATTATTAAAACGGTCGGCGAGTAGCCTAAGGTATTTTAACTCCTTTTCCAGAACGTTGTTCGGAAAAGCATTTTCATCATATTTCTGCATACACAACGATTATATTGTCCACTGCAAAGTTAGAAAACCTGAGAAATCTGATTGTATCTTGCAATTTTAAAAAATGTGAAGCAGAAAAAAAATGATAAAAGGAAAGTGCGTAATAAAGGAATTCTACGGTTAAATGTTTATGGAAAATCATCCCTGAAAAGGTATGGTATTTGCAACCAATGGCGTTTCTTTTTCCTCCATCTTACAGTGAGGGCAAACTTTTGACTTTTCCATACTTTTGTATCCGCAATCCGGACACTCATAGAGGGTGATAAAATGAGAGATTCTGACTTTTCGTGGAAAGGAAAGTCTAAACGATTTTTTTTGTGGCAAGGCAAAAGCAATCTGAAACGGGCTGATGTTGAATTTTCTTATGATAAAAAGTACAAAAGAGAATAGCAGAAGTAAAACGTAAAGAAGTAAGATATAAAATATCATTTCTTTTGCCTATTGATTCGTAGATTTATAAAACAAAACATGTACCACAAAGAGTATATCCCAGAATAACAAATATTTGCAGAACAGACTTGAGAGTCCAACAGCAGAATTTATCCTAAATCGGAGAATGTATCCAAGCAGACCATCCTAAAATCATTTTGAAAACCTTAGAGACAATGGCTGTTTTTTTTAGTTTTGCACTCCTAATGAGAAAAACATTTAACCTTTCCGGTTACTTCATCCTGGGCATTATCCTGCTGCTATCGACTTCGTGTGGCCATCAGACAGATTCGAAGCAAAAGAAGAAAATAGTCGCAGATTCTACCCAAATTGTGGTATCCTACATTTCGCGAGACAGTTTGATTATCGCCCGTAAAGCCCGTGAGCTGGACAAGAAATTCTTGCGCTTGCGAAAGCTGACCGGCTTTAACGGCGTGGTACTTTATGCAGAAAAAGGAAGAATCATTCTCGAAAAAGCTTATGGTTACCGCAATGTGCGTCGGCATAGAGATCCGTTGCAGGTGGGCGATGCTTTTCAGCTGGCTTCCGGTTCCAAGATGTTTTCGGCAATGGCCATCATGATGCTAAAACATCAGGGAAAAGTTGATTACGACACGGATATCCGAAAATACCTCCCGGGCTTCCCTTACAAAGGCATTACACTACGGCTGCTTATGAACCACAGGTCAGGACTGCCTCGTTACATGAGTCTTGCACAAAAGGAGTGGAAAAATAAAAGGATTCCCATGAGCAATATTGCCATGCTGAAATTGCTGGAGGAGTATAAACCGGATATTTATTTCCATCCCAATACGGGTTTTCACTATTGTAACACCAATTATGCCCTACTGGCCAATGTTGTGGAGGCGATTACGGGCGAACATTTTGAAGATTTTATCCGGAAGAATATTTTTGAGCCGCTCGGTATGGACTCCTCTTTTATTTATAACATGCGTGGAGATTCTGAAGTACCACTTTATATAAAACGCGGTGTACCGGGCTATTACCGCCGCGGCTGGCACTGGCGCAAAATGCCCGACGATTATCTGGACGCGGTGCTTGGCGACAAAAATGTCTATTGCTCCGTGGGCGATTTGTATAAGTTCGACCGTTCGTGGGACGAGTTCACACTGTTACCTGATTCTGTTTTACGGGAAGCTTTTGTTCCCGGAAGTCCGCACTACTGGCGACGACGCGATAATTACGGTTTCGGATGGCGTATCCGTGGTGGCATGGACAGCACCGTATATCATTTTGGCTGGTGGAAAGGTTTCCGCTCGTTCAACATCCGCGACATGAAACATCACAAAACGCTGATTGTGCTCACAAACACCGATCGTGGCCCGGGCTCAGCCAATTTCTGGAGAATTATTAAATCGGATACATTGCCGCTGGGAAATGCGGTACCGCTGTCAGCCCGCCTTCGGAAATAAGTTATTCGTATTCTTTCACCCGTACTTCGCCTTTCAAAATCATAATGCCATAACGGGCAAGCGCTTCGAAATCGTTTACCGATGGGTAAAGGGCTATAGGAGCAATGCCACCAATACGGCGTTTTACGTTTTCTAGAAAAGTATCGCTGTCGAAAATCATCCCGGTAAGGATAATGGCATCCACTTTCCCTTCAAGGGTGGCATAATGCGAAGCAATCTCTTTGGCCACGGCATAAGCCAGCGCATTGGAAATAAAGGTAGCCTTTTCATCACCTTCGGCAATCAGACGGTTAATTTTCTCGATGTTGTCGGTGCCGAGATAAGCGTAATAACCTCCTTTTGATGTGATCATCTCCATAATCTCCGCTTCGGTATGACCGCTGTTGAAACAATAGTGTACAAGCTGTCCCATGGGTAGCGTTCCGGTACGGCGAACCGAGAAAGGACCACCGCCATCAAAAGCCTGGTTTACATCCACCACATGGCCATGCTGATGCGCACCAATAGAAATACCACCGCTACCAATATGGCAGATAATCAGGTTTAGATCATGGTAACTTTTATTAATGGTTTTGGCATATTTGCAGGCCACGTGTTTATGGTTCAGCGCGTGGAAGATAGATTTCCTTTCAAACAGAGGATGGCCGGTAACACGTGCCACATCAGAGAGTTCGTCCACCACCACAGGATTGGCCATATAAGCTTTTTTGCCCCATTCTTTGGCAATGGCTTGTGCAATCAACCCCCCGAGGTTGGTTTCGTGCATCCCCATGACGCCAACGGTCAGGTCGTGCACCATAGCTTTGTTGATTTCGTAAACTCCCTGCGAAACCGGCTTGACCATTCCACTGCGCCCCATAATAATTTCAATGTTCTTAAGCTCAAGATCATTACGATTCAGCTCATCCATAATACATTTTTTCCGGAATTCGGTTTGATCGGGAATAGACTTAAATTGCAAGAGGTCTGCATCGGTATGCCGGATAGTCTTTAGAAAAACGGGGTCATTGTTCCGGAAAATGGCCACCTTTGTCTCGTGAACTTCCGGATAAATAATCAGAATACATTTTGTAAGCATGATGTTCATTTTTTATCAGTGGTTAAAAGTACAAAACAATAGGCATTTCAAACCTGCCTACATATTTCTACGATACTGCCCTCCTACACCAAACAATGTATTGGTAATCTGTCCGATGGAGGCATATTTGGCCACTTCCATCAGGTGTTCAAAAATATTTTCGTTATGGATAACTGCTTTTCGCAAGACCTCCAATTCAGCTTTGGTCTCTTTCTCCCAGGTTTTCTGAAGCTGCTCCAACATATCTATTTGGTATTTTTTCTCCTGCTCTGTGGCTCGGATAACTTCTCCCGGAATAACCGTATGCGAACCTTTCTCTGTCAGGAAAGTATTCACACCGATAATCGGAAGCTTGCCGCTGTGCTTCATGGTTTCGTAATAAAGCGACTCTTCCTGAATTTTGCTGCGCTGGTACATGGTTTCCATAGCACCCAACACGCCGCCTCGTTCTGTAATCCGGTCAAACTCCGATAGAATAGCCTCCTCGATGAGGTCAGTAAGCTCTTCAATGATAAAGGAACCCTGTAGCGGATTTTGATTTTTGGCCAGTCCCAGTTCATGGTTTATGATAAGTTGTATGGCGATGGCGCGGCGTACCGAGTCCTCGGTGGGCGTAGTGATGGCTTCATCGTAGGCGTTGGTATGTAGCGAATTACAGTTGTCATAAATAGCATACAACGCTTGTAAAGTGGTACGGATATCATTGAAATCAATTTCCTGGGAATGCAACGAGCGACCAGAAGTCTGGATATGGTATTTCAGTTTCTGCGCTCTTTCGTTAGCACCATATTTCAGTTTCATGGCTTTGGCCCAAATCAGCCTGGCCACACGGCCAATGACGGCATATTCCGGATCTTCGCCATTGGAGAAAAAGAAAGAGAGATTGGGAGCAAACTTGTTGATATCCATGCCACGGGCTTTGTAATATTCCACATAGGTGAAGCCGTTGGCCAGCGTAAAAGCCAGCTGCGAAATAGGATTGGCACCGGCTTCTGCAATGTGGTACCCCGAAATGGAAACGCTGTAGAAATTGCGTACGTTGTGGTTAATAAAATATTCCTGAATGTCGCCCATGAGTTTCAGGGAGAAATCGGTGGAGAAAATACAGGTGTTCTGTGCCTGGTCTTCTTTCAGGATGTCGGCCTGAACCGTACCGCGCACTTTGCTGATGGTATCAACTTTGATACGATCGTAAATATCTTTAGGAAGCACCATGTCGCCGGTAATGCCGAGCAGCATAAGCCCCAGTCCATCATTACCTTCGGGCAGGTTACCCTGATATCGTGGACGTTGGGTTCCTCTTTCTTTGTAAATTTTGTCAATAATTTGTTCCACCTGTTTTTCCAACCCGTTTTCACGAATATACAGTTCACACTGCTGGTCGATGGCAGCGTTCATAAAATAGGCAACCATGGTGGGAGCCGGTCCGTTGATGGTCATGGAGACAGAAGTCATGGGGGCAGCGAGATGAAAACCGGAATAGAGTTTTTTGGCGTCATCGAGGCAGGCGATTGAGACTCCGGAGTTACCGATTTTCCCATAAATATCCGGACGCATATCGGGATCCTGACCATAAAGTGTGACGGAATCAAAAGCCGTGGAGAGCCGTTTGGCTTCCATACCATGCGAAACGTAATGAAACCTACGATTTGTACGCTCAGGGCCTCCTTCACCGGCAAACATACGGGTAGGGTCTTCCCCTTCGCGTTTGAAAGGAAAAACGCCGGCGGCAAAAGGAAACTCGCCTGGGACATTTTCTCTTAACACCCATCTTAAAATCTCACCCCAGCTGGTGAACTGTGGCATGCTCACTTTAGGGAATTTTGTGTGCGAAAGCGATTCGGTATAAGTAGAAATTTTAAACTCTTTATCTCTAACTTTAAAAATGAAATAATCGTTGCTGTATTTTTCTTTTTTCTTGTCCCAGAGCTCCAGAAGTCGCACGTTCTTAGGATCTATCTCCAGCAGCAATTTATCGTAAGCTGCTTTCAGCCTGCTGGTGCTTTCTTCTTCTCCGGCATGTTCCATTTCGGCTATCGCCTGATTCAGACTATAAAGCCGCTGAGCAATATCAGCTTGCTGTCCGGCCCAACGGTTGTAACCGCGTACCGTATCGGAAATTTCCGATAAATAACGAACTCTGTTGGGTGGAATAATGTGAATCTTTTCTGTATTTAGTTCGGTAGGTTTTACTACAGAATGAAAATCAGCTTTAGATTTCTCACTGATTTTCAATAAGATATGACTATACAACTCGTTTACCCCCGGATCGTTAAATTGGGAAGCGATGGTTCCGAAAACGGGCATTTCGTCCAGGCTTTCTTCAAAACGCTGATGGTTGCGCTGGTATTGTTTTTTTACATCGCGCAAAGCATCCAGAGCACCACGTTTGTCAAATTTGTTAAGAGAAATCAGGTCTGCATAATCCAGCATATCGATTTTCTCCAGCTGACTGGCAGCGCCATATTCCGGCGTCATCATGTAAAGTGAAATATCGCTATGGTCCACAATGGCTGTGTCGGACTGCCCGATACCGGAAGTTTCCAGAATGACCACATCGAAACCGGCAGCCTGAACAATCGTTTCAGCATCTTTCACATATTTCGAAATGGAGAGATTCGACTGACGCGTGGCAAGCGAACGCATGTAAACACGCGGACTGTCGATAGAATTCATCCGGATACGGTCGCCCAACAGAGCGCCGCCGGATTTACGTTTGGATGGGTCAACGGAGATGATGGCAAGTGTCTTGTCAGGAAAATCGTTCAAAAACCGGCGAACAATCTCATCTACGAGGGAAGATTTCCCGGAGCCACCCGTCCCGGTAATACCCAAGACAGGAGAGTGATGCTTCTCGCCCTCTTTCCGGCAGGACTCCAGCATTTCAGCTACTTCATCGCGGTTGTTTTCAGCAGCCGAAATCAACCGGCCAATGGCAACTTCATCCCGCTTTTTAATATCTTCAAGAGAAACATTGATATCTTTTCCTGTGGGGAAATCGGATTTCTCCATAAGGTCGTTAATCATGCCCTGCAGTCCCATGCGCATGCCATCGTCTGGCGAGTAAATGCGAGCGATGCCGTAAGCCTGTAATTCCTTAACCTCATCAGGCAGGATGACGCCGCCGCCACCACCAAAAATTTTAATATGACCACAACCTTTTTCTTTCAACATGTCGTGCATATACTTGAAAAATTCCATGTGCCCACCCTGATAAGAGGTGATAGCAATGGCCTGTACATCCTCCTGAATAGCAGTGTTTACAATGTCATGCACCGAACGGTTATGGCCGAGATGAATCACTTCGGCTCCGGTAGCCTGGATAATCCGGCGCATCACATTGATGGCGGCATCGTGTCCATCGAAGAGTGAAGCGGCGGTAACAATTCTGATATGATTGACGGGCTGATATACTTTTGTAAGCTGCATGTCTTTAATTTTATGAGTCTCGCAAAAATAGGAATTGTTTGTGATTATTCTTCACAAACAGGGAGAAAATAGATGGTACACCGCTTCTATTATAAAATGCAAAAATGAGAGCAGCATATCTTCGGCTATACTTGAATTTCGAAATGTAAATTCAAGTAGCCTCAGTATAAACAACATTATTATCCTAAGAACAAAATAACTTCAAAGGGATACATTGTGGAAGGCAGATTCCCGGGTTTAAAAAAATTTAGTACGCATGCGTAATATTTATATCGATTCTTAATTAAAAATAGTGTAAAATTGTACTCCCCTTTCTGAAATAAAAATTATTTAAAATTAAAATACGATTGTCATGGTTAAACAAGTTGTTTTTTTAATTGTACTGCTTATTACGCTGGGCATTTTTACATACAGTATTCAGCGGTATTTCAGGTACTTTAAGTTTACCAAAAAGAATCCGCTGGGACATCTGTGGATACGGTTGTGGAAGACCGTTAAAATTGCCGGGGTCCAGACAAAAATTTTCCGCCGGCCGGTTATCGGGCTGGTGCATGCCTCCGTGTTCTGGGGTTTTATGATCATCATTTTCGGTAGTATTGAGATGATTATTGATGGCCTTTTCGGAACGGAAAAAATATTTGACTTTCTGGGTTGGTTCTATAATTTTTTGATGGGTAGCGGAGACATCTTTGCCCTCATCATTGCCATTGCCATGATAATTTTCATTGCCCGCCGGGTAATTTTCCATGTCAAACGATTTTCCGGTGTGGAGATGAAACCAATTTCCGAATATGATGCGCTGCTGGCGCTGGCCATCATCTTTTTCCTGATGATTTCGCTCATGGGAATGAATACCTTTTATTATCTGTGGGCACAACAAACCGGAGAAGTATTGGTGGGTGTTTATCCTGTTGCCCAACATTTGTGGGCTCCGCTGTTTACCAATGTCACCCCGGAACAAGCCTGGTTCTGGTATCAGTTTAATTGGTGGTTTCATATTGTTCTGATTTTCATTTTTGCTAATATCCTGCCTTATTCCAAGCACTTCCATGTGTTTTTGTCCATACCCGATGTGTTTATCAGCCGTCTGGTGCCATTTGGTTATATCGAAAATATGCCCAACATTACCAAAGAGGTGAAGATGATGCTTGACCCCAATGCAGCTTTTGAGGAACCTGAAGAAGAGGGCGAGCCGGAGCGTTTCGGTGCTTTGGATGTGGACGATTTGGAATGGACCAGCTATTTCAATTCGCTGGCTTGTACCGAGTGCGGACGTTGTACTTCAGTTTGTCCGGCCAACATTACCGGAAAGTTGCTCTCACCGCGTAAGATTATGATGGACACACGTGCCCGCATGAAGGAAAAAGGGCCGGGACTTTTGAAAGAAGGGAAGGCTTATGACGATGGTAAACATTTGGTGTTTGATTATCTTACGGAAGAGGAGTTGTGGGCTTGTACCATGTGCAACGCCTGTGCCCAGGAATGTCCCGTTGAGATTAACCAGCCTTCCATCATTCTCGAAGCACGTCGTTATCTTGTGATGGAAGAGTCCAAAGCACCCTCGGGGTTAAATACTGTTTTTGCCAATATAGAAAATAATGGTGCTCCCTGGCAATTTTCGCAAGATGACCGCCTGCTTTGGGCCGAAGGCCTTGATGTGCCGGTAATGGCTGATAAATTTGCCAAAAACGAAAAACCCGAATATTTATTCTGGGTAGGATCTGCCGGTGCTTTTGACGACCGTTACAAGAAAGTAATGCAGGCCTTTGTGAAAATTTTGAATTATCTGAAAGTTGATTTTGCCGTTTTGGGTACCGAAGAGTCGGACAGTGGTGATGTAGTCCGTCGTGCCGGAAATGAAATGCTTTTCCAGATGCAGGCACTGACAAATATTGAAGTTATGAACGGTTATGAAGTGAAGAAAATTGTTACCTGCGATCCACATGATTTCAACACCATAAAAAACGAATATCCCGACCTTGGCGGGAATTATGAGGTGATACACCATACACAGTTTCTCAAAAACTTCCTTGACGAAGGAAAAATCAAAATTGATAGTAACAAGTTTGCCGGCAGCACCATTACTTATCACGATCCTTGTTATCTCGGTCGTGCCAATGGAGAATATGATGCTCCTCGCGAAGTGCTAAAAGCTATTCCTTCGGTGAAAGTTGAAATGAAAAAGAACCGAAGCTTTGCTATGTGTTGCGGTGCCGGTGGCGGACAGATGTTCAAAGAAGCTGAAAAAGGTGACAAAGAGGTCTTTATCGACCGTACGGAACAAGCGCTGGAAACAGGCGCCAACATCATTTGTACGGCCTGCCCGTTCTGTATGACCATGCTCACCGACGGTATCAAATACAAAAACAAAGAAGAAGAGGTAAAGAACTACGACATTGCCGAACTGGTGAGTATTAGTTTGGGGCTATAAAACAGAAGAATTGGCCGGAGGAAAAAATAGCCAAATACGGACGAAGCAAAGACAAGAAAAAAAACCATAGAGCTGATGAAAGTCAGGGTAGATAATGAAACGGATGCCCATCTTTTATGGGTAAAGAGTCAGGCAAAAGCTTTGTATAGAAAACAGTATTTTGTATTTCCAGCACCTCAAAATAATATTTAACCTTGATTTGACCCAATAAAATTGGCAACAGGCAAAATATGGTAATTTTGCAGGACTGAATTTTATGTATGAAAAGGAGTTGAGAGGTTAAAATGATTATTCAATATGCTTCAGACTTACATTTGGAATTTCCTGAGAATAAGGAATTTCTTACAGCAAACCCATTAAAGCCTATGGGAGATGTGCTGCTGTTGGCCGGAGATATTGTTCCTTTTGCCGTTTTGGACAAGCATAAAGATTTCTTTCGTTATGTTTCCGACCATTTTGAATCTACCTACTGGATTCCCGGCAACCACGAATATTACTATTCCGATATAGCAACCAAAAGCGGAACCCTGAATGAGAAAATCCGGAGTAATGTTTTTCTCGTCAACAACATTTCGATAATTCACGATGATGTAAAGTTTATCTTTTCCACTCTTTGGTCAAAAATAAGAACGGCATACCAGTGGGATATCGAACATGGAATGAGCGATTTTCACGTCATAAAATATAACAGATACCGTTTTTCGGCTGATAAATTCAACCTGCTGCATGAGGAATGCCTGAACTTTGTGCAACACGAATTAAATAACAAAACAGCTGACAAATCAGTTGTGGTTACCCATCATGTACCTACTTTTCTGAATTATCCTGAAAGGTACAGGACAGATGTGTTAAGCGATGCTTTTGCCGTGGAGTTGTTTGATTTGATTGAAACCTCCGGCCCGGACTATTGGATTTACGGACATAACCACAATAGCCCACCTGATTTTAAAATTGGCAAAACACACTTGCTGACCAATCAATTGGGATATGTTAAATATGACGAACATCAATTGTTTAGTACAGAAAGAACACTTCAGTTATGATTACTAAATTAATAATGATACTTCATTGTAACCCTCGATTATTAACCGGAAAATATGATTGAAAATTTAAGATTATGGATAAAAAAGGATTACGATTGTCGGGATACAAAATAACGGGTGATGAGCATTTTATGAGGGCACTTTACCCTATTCCCCATGAGTTGGACATCCAGATGGAAGATTTATACCATCTCGCCTTAAAAGGGAGACAGTCAGCCGTTAAGAAGTTTATTCGGCTCATAGAAAAATACCCAAAAGTTCCGGCACTTAAAAACTTTTTATCGGTATTGTATTCCAACATGGGTAAAATGGAAAAATCCTATGAAGTAAATCACTGGATAATTGCCGAGCATCCCGAATATCTGTTTGGCAAACTAAATATGGCGGCAGAGTTTTATTTTAAAGAAGAGTTTGATAAAATACCCGAAGTGCTGGGCGAAAGGATGGAGCTGAAAAGTTTATACCCAAAACGCGATACATTCCATGTAATTGAGGCCAGCGGTTTTTTCAAAATAGCCACTCTCTATTTTTGTGCCATTGGCGCTTTGGAACAAGCCGAAATCAGACTTGATGTTTTAAAGGAAATAGTTCCCGACAGTGAGGAATTAAAAACGGCAGAGGAGTCTTTTGACAAAGCCAAAGCCAGGATTGCATTCGCCAAAGCTCAAGAAGAAGCAATAGAAGTAACGGTGAGTAAAACGATATTGACCAATGTGGAAAACCCACCTGAATTTATACATAAGGAGATAGAACTATTATACGAAAACGATTTTAGTATCGGCAATGATATTATTACTAAAATTTTAGAACTCCCTAGGCAAAGTTTAATTCTTGACCTGAATAAGGTGCTGAAAGACAGTATTATTCGATATCATCATTTCAAAACAAAAGCTGACAATGAGGGCTTTAGTGATAAGAACTTTAGTTTTGTCATCCATGCTTTATTATTACTGTCCGAAATTGAAGCCGCCGGGAGTTTAGAGAATATTTTCGAAGTTTTAAGACAGGAAGAAGATCTTATAGAACTTTTTATCGGCGACATATTGACCGAATACATGTGGTTGGTTTTTTACAAAACGGCTGCTTCTAACCTTGATGCCTGTAAAAAGTTTATGTTCGAACCGGGAATTTATTCATTTTGCAAATCATCGGTATCCGAGATGGCAAATCAGATTGTGCTTCATCAATCTGAAAGAAGAGATGAGATTGTAGAATGGTATCGTGACATTTTCCGCTTTTTTCTTAACAGCAGCTCTAACAATAATGTAATTGACAGCAATTTATTGGGAATGCTGGTAAATGATGTCCTGGACTTTAAAGGTGTGGAATTGATGCCTGAGATTGAGAAATTGTATGAAGAAGAGATTGTTGATTTGTTTGCTTGTGGAGACATCGATGCTGTCAGGAAGCATCTTAATGAAGACGATAGCGAGGATTATAAAAGGGATATTGTTTCTATTTTCAATATCTATGAAGAGATTAATTCATGGGGCAACAGTGATAACACTGACGATTACAACCAGGATGAAAATACAGACCCACCTGGCGATATTAAACCCGCTAATACCGGTAAAAAACCAGGAAGAAACGATCCGTGTCCCTGTGGAAGCGGAAAGAAATATAAAAAATGTTGCATGAATAAATAAACCGGGAAGCCTGATGAACTCAATTCATTATAAGATGAAATAAAATCAGGGAAGTCAGCTTCCTTGATTTTTATTAATTAGGCAAGTCAACTTACCCAATTCGGAATTTCATATTGTAACTTCCGACAATTTTCTTGAATTTTTGGTTTAACGAGCTCCTTTATTTTATGTTCGATTTGCCTTTTGATGTATACTGAGGCTACTTGAATTTACATTTCAGAATTCAAGTATAGCCGAACCATGCCGAACGTATGGCAGGATTATACCGCTCTCATTTTTACATTTTACAATAGAAGCGGTATAAAAACACAACTTCAAATATGTTTGCGTTACAAATGCAGACGGAAAAACACCCCAAATAGCACGCAAATACTTCGTTAATGCCAAATTTTTCAATTTTTATTGAATCTGATACAGTGTGCTGCAAACGTTGTAATCAATTGTTTCGTTTGAGCATCAATATAGACGGGAAAAATAAATTAAAGATGTTTTTATCATGATAGACGTCTAATTTTGAGGGTAATACGATGCTAAAAATGTTGTTTTTATGGGTATATATAAAAATTCCCCAACAGGAAAACAGCTTTTTTATATATGGAAGTGTCTATTTTTGACCTGATAATAATTAGATATTTCTCATTAGCAAATGCAAAACAGGTTTTCACATATAAGATTAGTTGTAACGAAAGCAGAGACAGCTTTCGCAGAACTACTTGTTCTTACCTGTGAATTTGTATCAGGAGAAACTATCTCTCATCGCTTTAGAGTGAATCAACTCATTACTTTTTCTGCAAATAGCAACCAGTACTTCCAGCGTTACGGACAGGCTGTTGCAAGAATTGGTGTTGTCAATAATCAACAGCAGGGTCAACAGCAGGATCAACAGAACTCCAACCGGAATTCTTATCGGGAAAAGTAAGTCACCTTAACAATAGAAATTTTATTTAAAGGCTTATGAACTTCCTCATAAGCCTTTTTTTTGTTTAACCTAATATTATATTATCTATGAAAAAAATTGAAGCTATTATTCGAAAAACAAAGTTTGACGAGGTCAAAGAAGCCTTAACAGAGGCCGGTATTGATTTCTTTTCATTCTGGGAAATGCGGGGCGTAGGACAGGCCCGGCAGGAGCGCGCTTATCGTGGCGTTGTTTATGACACCAGTACCATAGAACGTATTATGATTTCTATCATTGTGCGGGATAAGAATGTGGACAAAACAGCAAAAGCCATAATGGAAGCCGGCAGGACCGGTGAAATAGGTGATGGGAAAATTTTTGTGGAGCCCATCGAACAAGCCTATCGGATACGTACCGGAGAAACCGGAAACGACGCATTATACATAAAAGGGACTGAAGATTAACAATAAAAATTAATATATTATGGATCATACTATTACATTACAAGCATTGGCACAGTCTAACAACGCGTTAGGCGTATCTATAGATACTGTTTGGGTTTTGTTGGCAGCTGCATTGGTATTTTTAATGCAGGCAGGGTTTGCGTTGGTGGAAGCCGGTTTTACGCGCTCAAAAAATACAGTGAACATATTGATGAAGAATTTAATTGATTTTGCAGTAGGGTCATTGCTTTTTTGGGCTATCGGCTTTACCATAATGTTTGGTTTAGATAAATGGGGAATCATTGGCATGCCTGCCTTTTTCTCCACCGGAAGCTGGAGTGGAGGCCTGCCACCGGAAGCATTTTTAATTTTCCAAACAGTATTTGCCGCCACGGCCGCAACCATCGTTTCGGGTGCTATGGCAGAGCGCACCGAATTCAGAGCATACTTTTTTTATTCTATAGCTGTTACGGCAATCATTTATCCCATTTCAGGGCATTGGATTTGGGGAGGCGGATGGCTTTCACAAATGGCCACTCCTTTTCATGATTTTGCCGGCTCTACTACCGTGCACTCACTCGGAGGATGGATGGCACTGGCGGGCGCTATGGTGTTGGGCCCGCGCCTGGGGAAATATAAAGGGAAACGTGCAACGGCCATTCCCGGCCATAACCTGACTTATGCAGCACTTGGGGTTTTTATTCTTTGGTTTGGATGGTTTGGCTTTAACCCCGGTTCACAGCTTGCTGCTTCTGGTATCGCTAACGCCACAGCCATTTCACATATTTTTGTTACCACAAACCTGGCAGCAGCTGCCGGAACAGTGGCAGCACTATTAATTAGTTGGTGGCGTTACAAAAAACCCAGTTTGAGTTTCGCCCTAAATGGGGCTCTCGCCGGATTGGTGGCCGTTACTGCAGGCTGTGATGTGATTTCTCCTTCCGGAGCTGTTATCATTGGACTGATTGCCGGCGGCGTCCTGGTGTATGCTGTAACTTTTATTGACAATGTTCTTCATATTGACGATCCAGTAGGTGCTGTTTCCGTTCATGGAATCAGTGGAGCTCTGGGAACGTTATTGGTTGGCTTTTTTGCACAAAAAGGCGGTCTTTTTTATGGAGGCGACAGCAGCCTGTTAATTTCCCAGCTTATTGGCGTAGCAGCCGTAGCAGCCTGGGGCTTCGGAGTTGGATATTTATTATTCAAAGGGTTGGATTTGGCCATTGGATTAAGGGTTCCCAAAAGAATTGAAGAAGAAGGGCTTGATATCTACGAACACGGCGAAACTGCTTACAATTAGGGTTTTAAATTAACATTCTTGTATAGCTTTCGGGCATGAATGCCCGAAAGCTATACTTTAATTCCAATTAGAAGTCCCTATAATTATTATATCAGAATTTGCCCTGATTCAACACAATAAAATCAATTATTTATTTATCTAAAATATTTCATCTTATGAAACATTCACTACTTACCTTATTATTATTTGCTATTTTATTCGGAATAAATAGCCATATAATCGCTCAGAGTACCGATGCTAAAAACAAAGTCAAAATAGAGTTTGGTGCCGATTTATATAGCCGCTATGTGTGGCGCGGCACCCAATATGGGGGCAATTCGCCCAGTTTACAACCCAGCCTGTCCGCTTCTTATGGTAATCTTGTAATTAACGCCTGGGGAGCCTATTCGCTCGGTGGAATAAACCCATCTCAGGAAATGGACTTAAGTTTAAGCTATTCATTTCTCAATGATCTCTTTACAGCAGTTATCACCGATTACTATTTTCCAACCGAAGATGCTTCCTATGATTATTTTAATTACAACAAAAACAGTACCGGCCATATTTATGAAGTGGGTGTGAGCTTTAATGGCACGAAAGAAATACCCTTTTCCTTTAGTGCCTACGTGAATCTTTTCGGGGCAGATGCCGTTCGATTGAATAACGACCCTGCAAGTCCCGATTTCAATCAAAAAACAGGTATTCAATATTCCAATTATTTCGAGTTGGCATATAATACCTCCGTGCAGGATGTTGATCTTAGCCTGTTCTTAGGAGGAACTTTAAGCAAGCCTGAAAAAGCAAATGCCGCCACTGGTTTTATAGGCGAATCCGGATTTTACGGGAAAAATCCCGGAGTCGTTAATTTAGGAATTACTGCTTCGAAATCAGTAAAGATTACTACAGATTACTCAACATCTTTAACAGCCTCTTTAATTACAAATCCACAAACCAAAAATGTTTTTTTGATTTTTGGCATTTCATTTTAATGGCTGGAAAATAATTCCTGTTTTTCAAATTAAGAGAGGAAGAAGAAAATCTTTCTCTCTTAATTTTGATAGATGAGGTTTATATTTTCTCCCTGATCTCCTGCCATTTATCCGCGCCAAACTTAGCGCCGACCACTTCGATGACCGTGCCGGCAAGCAATGAGCCAAGGGAACCTGCTTTTTCAAAACCGAGGTTGTTGGCCAGGCCGTAAAGAAAACCGGAAGCGTACAAATCGCCAGCGCCGGTGGTATCCACAGATTGTGCTTTTATGGGCGAGATATAGATTGTAGTATCTCCCTGTTTTATCATAGAGCCTTTGCTACCGACTTTTACCACAGCAATGTCGGCGATAGCAGCAATATCGTTCAATGCTTCTTCTGGCTCTTTACCTGTAAAGGCTTTGGCCTCTTCCTCGTTAGCGAAAACAATATCCACATAATTTTTAACCATATCATGCAGAAAATCCAGATTATCTTCTACCACATTGTAACTGGCGAGGTCAAGAGAGACTTTTAAACCGGCCTCCTTTGCAAACCTTAAAATAGTTTCGAGCAGTTCGTGGTTTTGCACAAGATAACCTTCTACATGTAGAATATCGTAACCTTCGAAATCGTTTTTGGAGAGCATGCCGGCCGAGAGTTCCAGTGCTGCTCCGAGAAAAGTCCCGAAAGTGCGCTCGCCATCAGGCGAAATCATGCCGTTAGCAATACCCGAAGGAGAATCGGAGTAAAACAATACCGGTTTTATTCCGCTGTTTTGTAGATCTTCTTCAAAGAATTTTCCGGTTTCATCTTTTCCGACATTACCGATAAAAGCCGTTTCCATCCCCAGCTTAGCCAGCCCGTGAATGGTGTTGGCTGCCGAACCACCGGAAGCCATCTGTTTTTTCAGGTTTTTGCTTTTTTCCTGGATCTGTGCCGCACGTGCCGCATCTACCAACTGCATGCTCCCGCGCGGAAGTTCCAGCTCTTTCAGCAAATTATCATCCTCCAGTTGTGTTAATACGTCCACGAGGGCATTTCCTATTCCTATAATTTTCATTTTTTAATTTTTTGCAAAGATTAGAATTTTTATTGAACTACCATTTTTGAAAAATACGACTTGGCTTCATTGTACAGCCAAACATAATAAACACCGGATTCTAAATTTGATACATCAAATTCAGCAGAGCAGTTTCCGGAACAGGCCGGTTGCATTTTCTGGTAAATTCTTTTGCCCGACGCATCAAAAATTTCGAGAGTAGCCGGCAGGCCATTGCCATGGAAAGAAACCGAAACCGTTTGATGAGCAGGATTGGGATAAATGGCCAGTGGTTCTATCCGGGTAGTAATAATTCCGGTAGGATTACCAAAAGTGATATCGGCACTGTCAACACTGGAGCACCCACCCGTAATCCCAACAACACGAATGGTATCCTTTCCGGACGGATATTCACTGTAGTTCACCCTGATTTCCCGTGTAACATCTCCGGTAGTCCAGTAGTAAGAATCGAAGCCGGGACCGGCATCGTATTGAACAAAACCTCCGGGAAGCAGGGTAGTATCTGTCGGAGTTAGATGGATGGCAGGAACCGGACCGTAAACATAGGTCTCCTTATCCGATTTCCCCACGCAACCTTCCGAAGAGGTATAATTATAGAAAACAGTATGATTTCCATGCCCTGCCTCTGCCGGTGAAAAGATACTATCATTTATGCCATCTCCGGAAAAAAACCCTCCTTTCGGATCTCCTGTTAGAGTAATAGCTGGATCGTTCTCGCAATAAGAGGGCATTAACCCCGAAAAGTATGCTTTCGGTAACGGTATCGGTGAAAGCAACAGGCTGTCTTTGGCAATGCACCCTTCCTTACTCGTACCCCTCAGATAAACCATAAGCGTATCAGCGGGTTTTATTGATAAAGTGTCGCCCACCCTATTTCCTGGAAGCCACAGATAGCTTTCGGCGCCGGCAGCCGTCAGTGTCAGTGACGTATTCATACAAACCGGAGCGTTATCCCTGACAATTCTCGTTTTCGGGAGTGGAATAAGGGAAACGGTCAGGCTGTCTCGACTCATACAAAGCGAATCGAAACCACTCATGGCATAGTATGTTGTCTTTTGAGAAGGCCAGACGTCTAAAACAGAATCTGTTGACAAAGTATCGGCACCATGAATCCAGTAAAAAAAGGGGCCGCCCATTCCGGAAAGAGTCAGGCTGTCGCCTGAACAGACTCCGGTGTCGCCCGGAATAATGATTTCGGGATAGGCAATAGTGTTCAAATAGGTACTGTCTGTGGCAAAACAGCCGGACAGGTCGGCAGCTTTAACCCGAATCCAGTTTGAAGCAGCAGGTTTATTAACAGAAAAAGAAGATGTCTCCGTTGAAGTCGTATCTCCATCAAAAATCCACGTGTAGGAAATAAAGTCTCCCTGAAGCGGTGTAGAGGAAACCGTTATCGATTGATTATCACATGTTTTCAGACTATCTGCATCCATTTTTACCGCTACCGCAGGCAAAATGAAGATGTGTGCTGTATCCTGCGTCACGCAACCTTCCGATGAAAGGGCTTTGACAGAGTACACAAAGGTTGTGTCGGGCGTTAAAGGCTTTACAACAATGGTGTCCGTTGTGTCGCCCGTATCCCATTGATAAGAAATACCGGAACCCTCTGTGGCGGCAGTCAGGAAAATACTGTCTCCGAAACAGTAGGTTGAACTATCCTGTGGAATGGTGATGACAGGCGGAAGGTTATACGTTATTTTAACGGAATCGGAGGAAGGACACAACTCAGGAGTATAAACAGTAAGGGAAACCGTGGTGTCGGAGACTGGAAAAATGGTAATGGACGAAACGGAGTCACCGGTACTCCAGTGATAGGTGTAGTTACCTATCGGCGCGCTTAGTGAAATATTGCTCCCGGCACAAAGACCGGTATCAGCACCAAGTTGGACCTTGGGAACATGAAAAACCGATACATTTATGGTGTCTCCCATCTGATTCCCCGATTTATCTTTGACCAGTAAAGCATAAGTAGTGGTTGAATCCGGGAAAATTGTCACCGTAGGAGAGGTACTGAAAGCCTTGCCGTTTTGGTACCAGTTGTAAATGGCCATATTTTCCGGCCCCTTCAGATTTAAAGTATCTCCCGGACAAAGTGTTGTGTCGTTACCAAGATGCACCAGATTACAAAAACCGGCATCATAAGCAATCGGCCATCCCGACTGATTCAACGAACAAAGGGAATCCTGCAACTGAATTTTCGTTTCGCCGGAAGGCAGCATTTTTACATAATCCATGGCCACCAACGCTTTCCATTCCGAACCTGTGCTCATGGCAAGGTTGGTAAACGAATCGGCCAGCATCTCCGTTGTATTATAATAGTGACCATTCCATGATAAGTTGATAAGCGCAGTATCTTTTCCTACGCCGGTATAGCTGTGTTTTTTAGCGCCATAAACATAAATGGAATCTATGGTTTGGTTGGCAAATACATTCAGCGAAAGTGCATAAAACATTCTGTCAGTGGGGATATTTCCCGAAAAGGTAAGGGTTAGCCGGTTTCCTTTCAACGTTTGATGCAATTGCGTTGTCTGCTTTACGGCAAGGTAATCCAGAATCTCATCATCCGGAGCCAGCAAAATGTTATCGAGACCTGGCTTGCCATAAGTGTTGTAAATTTCTTCCATCTCCGCGAGAAAATTTCCAGGAAGGGTATGCATGCCCGAAAGCAGCCATTCGTGTACGCCCCGACGGCTGTGAGCATACAGGGTATCGGCCGACTTCTTGAAATCGCTGTACAAAAACAAACGATTCAATTTTGTCGGTTTCAGCCAATTTATAGTATCGTTTTCCACGTTAAAACCCGATGCTCCATAACCGATCCATGAGCCATCGTGTCCCTGATTAATGGCTGCATGGTAATGATTTTTAGAGAGATACGACACATAGGTTTCGTCTCCATTAGGGATAACAAAACTTTTAAAAGCAATAGAATCGGAAATTTTGCGCCGGGCATAACTTTCTGTCCGTTGAAAAGCGTATTCAATTTTTTCAGACGAACTGAGATCGGGATTATCAAAAAGCCCATGATTCTCAATTCCCCAATGACTACGGTAAAGCGTATCCAATTGAGGCCAGGTGAGCTTGCTGACATCGTGATAAGGATCATCCGGATTCAGGATATCAGTGTTATTGTTACTACTAAAAATGTAAATGGCAGACGACATTTTAAAAGTAACTGCATGGCCGCAACCATCCGTATAGGTCAGCCCGGGAACTATTCCATCTCCATGAAAAACAGGATAAACTTTTTTGTAGATGTCGCTGATGGCATCATCCATTTGAAAGCTCATGGCGAAAGCCTTATTGTATTTAAGTGGTGCTTTTTGCAGGGTTACAACTGGTGGGTTTTCAAAAATAACTACTACGGAATCAATGCCGGGCGGACGGGTTTGTTGGGCAGTTAAATTTGCCACTCCTATAGAAAAAAGAATTATAAAAATGCATAATCTCTCATAATATGGTTTCATTTCTCCCTTTCTATCTGTAATCCATAATTTGGGGAATATGTTGCCGGTAATTATTTCGCCTCCGGTAACGGCTGGAATTTTCTCCGTTTTTGTTTTCAAAATAGTTTCGCCCATGCTGTCCGAAACGGAATGATAAGGTTATCTCATGGGTGGTACCACTACCTTTGTTGATACCACCTGTCCCAAACTCAAACGAATAATTCATAGCAAAGCCGTAATCGATGTAACCTCCAACATTTACCGCTATGGCGCCGGTATTGCGATAAAGCAGTCCTGCCCAAACTTGTTTCCGGTATATAGTCATGGCTGAGATTTCAAAATTGCCAGGCATATTTTTTGTTTTCCGGTAAACGGCAATAGGCTGAAGCTGCCAATCATCGGTAAGATAGAAAAGATAAGAGATATGGAAAAGAAATTCCCTTTGCATTTTAAAATCCGGCTTAGTAGAATTATTATAAGAACTATTGTCTGTTAGTGTATTGGGCATGGCAAACCCCACATTCAAACCCTGCCAGTTATAATCTATGCCAAAACCGGCGTTGAAAGAGGTTCCGTTCACCTTGCTGCCCCCATTTAGCAGCGGGTCGTTAGGGTCGATGCCGGTCATGTCGGAGAGGTTAACAGAATTTTGAAAAAAGTTCCCCCACACGCCAAAGAAAAGACGCTGATCTGCACCCGTTTGCAAAATATAGGAATAGCTGATACTCGCTTTAAACTGTGAAATAACACCTGTTCTGTCCATATAAACCTCACCACCGAGCCACATTTTGTCTTTATAAACACTCCCAAACCCATTCAGGCGTACCGTACGGGGGCCATTGGCAATGTTCGTCCACTCGCGGCGATAATTAAGATAAAGCTCCGGATAATCAAAATAACCGGCCATGGACTGGTTTAGTGCATACGGATTGAAAAGGTATTGAGTGGTAAGCGGAGCCTGTTGTGCCGCCAGCCCGCCACCAAAAAGCAGGAACAGAAATATGATATGTGTCAGCACTTTCTTCATCAGCGGATGATGCTTAACGCTCCTGTATATTTTTCACCTGCATTGTCGATAATCACGTAATAATAAGTCCCTTGTGGTAATGGGTTTCCATTATATTCACCTTTCCAGTCGTTATTGTAATTTTCTGACGAATAGACCAGACTACCGGCACGGTTATATATGCGCAGACGAAACGGACTGACTATTTCCTTGTCATTCACTACCCATTTGTCGTTATATCCATCTCCGTTTGGTGTGAATAAGGGCATGGCACGTGCAGAAGTTACGGGTATTCCACCACCGACAGCAACTCCGTAAAATGTCGATGTTCCCGGACAAACATTGACATAGGCTTCCACGGTATATTCTCCCGATGCCTTCACATAATAATTAGGAGACAGAATATGTGGTGGCCATATAATGGAGTCGTAATCTGTCGGATTCCTAACCTGTACATAGGTACTATCACCCTTTTTGAATGTTATGGTGTCATTATAATAAACCTGCGATCCATCTTTTCGCTGAACTACAATATCAGGGGAACCATAAATGGAAAAAGATTGCGATAGTGAGTCGGCACAGCCGTAAGAGGAGGTCACAACCAGCGTTGCTGTATAATTACCCGGATAGTATTGATGGTAAGCATAGATGTTGGGCCGGTATTCAGAACGGCCATCGCCATATTCCCAATATCGCGTGGTTATTTTGCCGAAGGTAAGTGTAGTGCTGTCGGTGAAAAGTGTATTGCCTACTGAAGAACAAAGTCCGGAATAGGTAAAGTCAACCGCCGGCTTTTCGCCTACCGGAACCTGATGAACCTTCGTCAGAATATTTCCTGATTTAAAAATCAAACGCATACCCACCAGCCAAAGTTGCGATTTTGGAAAAGTATAGACAACCGTGTCGCCGGTAGCATTATCAAATTTCCCATCCATATTTAAATCCCACGAAACCTGCAACAGGCTATCCTTACCGGTGGACACATTTATAAGTGTTGTTTTATCCCCAAAACAAGCCGTATCGTATTTAAAATCAATATTGTAATTGTAGTTGGGCATAACAAGAAAATTTTGTGTTGTACTACAACCGTTGGCGCCGGTCACTTTCACCGTATATGGGGTGTTACGTACCGGATTCACCAGAATAGAAGTGTCGGTAGTCCCCGTACTCCACAAATAATTGGGATAGCCGCCCGAAACCCAAAGCAGCGTGTCAGCTCCCGGCTGTGTTACAATGGTGTCGGAAATATGGTCAATAACAGGAACCGGATTTACAAATACTGTCGTAGTATCCCACCCCTCTTTATCATTCTGTGTAGTTATATTCACCCAATATTTTGTAGTTTGCAGTGGTGAAACCCGTATGCTTTGAACCGTATCACCGGTATTCCAAAGATAATGTTTCATCCCAACGGGAGCTTTCAATGTTGCCGTGTCGCCAAGACAAAGGGTAGTATCAGGGACGGTAAAATGGTAACTGCAATAATCTTTCAGCGAAGAGGTATTCAGTGCACATAGTTCATTATGGTATTTTATCAATGTATCGGGATTTTGAATGGCGTCCACATAATCGGAAGCAATAAGACAATTGGGAGCACTGGTATCATTTTTTGCCAACTGAATATATCGTGCTGCTACCTGTTCTTCCGGTTCGATTATACGTCCGTTCCAGGAGAAATTAATCATAGCAGTATCGCCATGTATAACCTGAGATGATGTCTCAGCCCCTTGTACCTGAACATCGGTAATGGGCTGGTCGCCGATTACCATCAGCGTAAGGGCATACCAGTGCATATTTCCGGGGATCTTGTTACCGACAAAGCTAATCTGTGTAACGTTGCCCTGTGTACTTTTAAGCAGTATGACTTTTTCTTTTAGTAAAAAGTACTCAAATACCTCCTGGTCGCCAGCCACCCAAATATTATCAGCTCCATTCTTTCCGTAAGCAGCAGCAACTTGTTCCATCTGGCTTTTGAAAGTGGCAAAAGAGATATCGGGTGAAATACCAAATTTATGGAAATTATAAATCCCCATCCAGTGATGTCTGCTATCACTTTGTAAAGCCATGCCCTGCACATTATTAAACAAATTGTCATCTATCCGGTTACGCAAAAAAAGACGGGGAGGGTAAAAAAGCTGATTGATTGATTCAAGGTCTATAGGATTGGAGGTAAGGTCTAAGGAGGGGTTTTTGAAAAAAGCAATATACCCGACATTACGGGCAGGAACCATTTGGTCAGTGCCATTGGGAGGCAGGACGTAAGTGTCCATGGTAATACCCCCTTTGGTGAAAGGGGCAGTCATTTTTATGGTATAACTTACGTTGCGCTGCACCTGATAATCCTGTTCTGAACCATAGGCCGGATCAACAAATCCGCGATTATCCACACTGTAACCGGCTTGCCAAAGGTCACTTATTCTCTTCCAGCTGAGATAATTTGTCGTATCTGTTTCGTGAACATCTTTTCTTGCTTTCAAAGTAAAATAGTTGACCTCCATGGAAAAAGGCACATTGTTACCCGTACCATCGGTCATAAAAAGGCCGGGATTATCCTCTTTACCTGCGAAAAGCGGAAGGATTTTGTTATAAATATCAGGAGTGGCATCATCGGCCTGCAAGACAAGTGCAAAAGCCTTGTTGTATTTCAGATAAGTAAATGTTGGCCTGACGTTGGTGGGAGCAGACGAAAATGTAATGCTGATTTTAACGTTGCTCAACAAATGGTTCTGCGCAAAAACGGGTGAAGAGCAAATTACCCCCAACATGAATAAAAAAGGGATAACAATTTTCTGATATTTTATCTGCTTGTTTTCCAACAATTTATATTTAGCGGAATGAACAGTTAAAAGTAGGAGAAATCCGATTAAAACCAGGCCTTTGAAAAAATAATTTTAAACAACTTATCAAATGAATAGATTAAGTCCGAAAGCTGAAAAAAAAAAATTAAAAATATTTGCTAATAAAATTTATTCTCTATCTTTGCGCCCTCATTCAGAGAAAAACACGCCTCCATAGCTCAGTTGGTTAGAGCATCTGACTGTTAATCAGAGGGTCCTAGGTTCAAGTCCTGGTGGAGGCGCAGAAATCCGGTTCATTTCAGAGCCGGATTTTTTTTTGCCTTCAATCGTGATAAAAAGAAAACAACCTCTTCACAAAAGTAAAGAGGTTGTCCTTTCTAAAAAAAAGATTATTCGGATTCGGCTTACAGGTCAAAACGCAGACGGGCAAAGACAAACCTGCCGGCATAGCCAAACTGTTGTGACCTTCTGGACCAGATAAATCTTCCGGAACTCCGGTTCGCGGCAATATTTTCATCAGGATAAACATCGAAAATATTATTTGCACCAACAGTAAGATTTAAGGCATGAGTGATGTTGTAACCAATCGAAAAGTCAGTAATCACCTTCGCACTGAATACCTGCTGTCTTGCAGCAATATTATTGGCCTCTGTGACTTTACCAAAATAGACATTTCTCATGAAGAAGTGCCAGTTATTCACAGTAAGCAGGTTGCTCAGGTTAATTTTTGTGTGAGGGACAGCCTTTTCAAGAAAGAGGGCAGCTCTTTCGTCGAAATAAGTATTTAATTGTCCGGATTGTTCCAAAATGGGAGAAGCGTGAATGCTGCCAACCCTTTTGGTTTTTGAGAATGTTCCTGACAACGTGTTTTTCAAAGTAAGGTGACTCCCCAAGCTCAGATTATTATCAATAACGATGTCAACTCCCTGCGAATGTGTATCAATAGCGTTAGAGAAGAATGCAGCTCTGGTGGCACCGGCCATACGGAACAACTGTACCAGACCAGGCGTGGTAGGCTTAAACTGACCTGTTAAAACGATTCTGTTTTGTATAGCAATAAAATAGCCATCAACAGTTATTGTCACGAAAGCCTTGGGAATTCTTACTGTAAAACCGGCACTTACACTTTGTGATACTTCCTGTTTAAGTTTCGGAATACCAAGCAACTTGGCAACTTTGCTGTTGTTTGCAAACAACCCTACCTCTTCGGGAATACCCACATCGTTGAAAAGTGTGGAAGTGGAGTTAAAATAAATCTGTTGTAATGAAGGAGCCCGAAAACCTGTGTTTACAGAGGCACGAAGATTCACAGTTTTGCTCAATTTATAGAGTCCGGCAAGTTTACCGTTAATGGTTGAGCCAAAGTCACTATAGTTTTCGTAACGTACAGCACCATCGAGCATAAACCTTTTTGAAAAGTTAGCTTCCACATCGGCATAAACAGCAGCACTATTCCTATATTTCGACAATTCGTTAGAAGGGCGAAATCCGGGAAACACCTGTGCACCACCAGGTCTGGATCTTCCGAAGAAGTCAACAGGCGCCACCTGGTTGGGCGAAGTAATAACCTGTCCCAAAGTATCATAAGTAGCATAAGAGGCAACTTCTCCAGCAATAATCTGATAATTTTCAATTCTGAATTCGGCACCATAAGCCACATTCAATCCCGACATGATATCACCAAATCGTCTGGTAACATCAAGATTGGTCGTATTTTGTGAAAACGAAAATCCTCCCGAATTGAAACTGGTACGTGAAGCATTTAGCTGTGAAGCATTCAGAGAATGATCAACAGTGTACATCATGCTGTTGGTTCCAAAAGTATTGCTGAAGTCAACATCCCAGCCTTTGGCCTTACCCTTGATACCAAAGGAAAGTGATTTGTCTTTAATATCAGTAAGAATATGGGGAAGAAAACCATTGATATAGATTGCCGTAAATGTCCTGTTTTGGTTAGGAAGTCTGTAGAAACCAGCGGCATCTCCTTTTCTATAGCTCATACCTGCAAATGCATAGAACACAGTTCCGTTATTATCCAAAGGAATTGACATATTGGCAAAGAACTTACCACCTCTTAAAGCGGATTGTCCTACGCGCATAATGAAGTCGTGCCGGGTCATACCTCTTTCGGCAAGTTCAGCAGTGGTGAAATCAAGTGGTTTTCCATTGGCATCAGTCAGCAGTGACCGGACACCAGCCAGTGAAGTGGCTGCATTTATGTCATTTTTCAGTGTCTGACCGAATGCAGAAGTCAACTGAGAATATTGCTTAATCTGGCTGAGTGACAGATTTGAGATATCTGCGCCAGCTTTATAAGCTTGCCATTCAATGGCATTGTAACCATCAAAAATGGGGCTGGTATAACTTCCCATCCGGTTATAAAAATCACGGTAAGAAAATTCGCCAGTAAAGTTGATAAACCCACCTTTTTTTCCAAGACTAATTCCATAATTGGCACTCACATCAGTCGTAGGGCCATCAATGCCACCCGTAAGTGCATTAGAATTTTTGGAGGCATAAGCTCCTGAAGTAACATTGAAAGAAAGCTGGTTGGTGTTCTTTTTTAAAATGATATTGATAACTCCGGCGATGGCATCAGAACCATACTGTGCAGAAGCACCGTCACGCAAAATCTGAATACTTGAGATTGCCCCTACGGGAATAGTATTCAGGTCGGTTCCCACATTTCCACGGCCAAATGTACCGTTCACATTAATCAGAGACGAAGGATGTCTTCTTTTCCCATTAATTAATACCAACACCTGATCAGGACCGAGCCCACGTAAGGACGCAGGGTCAACTTCATCGGTGCCATCCGAAATAGTCTGAGTATTGGAGGTAAAGGAAGGTGCTGAGTAATTCAACATCTGGTTCAGATTTGTTTGAGCCACAACCGTTTTAATGGCTTTTACATTAATAACGTCCACGGGAACAGCTGTTTCTATAGCTGTTCTGCCACCAAACCGTGTTCCCGTAACAACAACTTCGTTTAATGCAACTCCTGATTTCAAGACTACATCAATAACTTTGGAGTTGCCCACAGTAATTGTCTGTGTATTAAAACCAATGTAAGAGAAACGTAAAATATCTCCCTTTTTTGCTTCAAGGACATATTTCCCCTGATTGTCAGTGACAGTTCCCTGAGTTGTCCCCTTAATGAGTATGGAAACTCCTGGTAAACTTTGTCCTTGCCCATTTGTTACGGTTCCTGTAACCTGAACCGTCTGTGCAAATACAGATCCTGCTATAAAAAATAGCAACGTTAATAAGTAGAGATTTTTTTTCATAGTTAATAAATTTAAGTGAATAATTAAGTACCTCGAGGCAAAAATAGAAAAATATTTTAACTTTGTTATTTTTTAACATTAATTGTTTGGAAATTATAATAATTTTTCTATAAACTACGATGTGATGTTAAAATGTTTAAAATTCAACGGGGCTTTCTGTGGCAGTCAGCATGGCAACCACAATACGGCACCGAATTCATCCCGATAACCTATCAGGAAGCAGAGACGCAAAAATCCGGTTCATTTCGGAGTTGGATTTTTTTGTTTGGGGTTATAAAAGAGGGCAACCTCTTCACAAAAGCAGAGAGGTTGTCCTTTCTAAAAGAACTTCAATAACCAGTTCGGCTTACATATTGAAACGCAGGCTGGCAAAAATATACCTGCCTCCGGTACCGAACTGTATAGATCTCCAAGCCCATAGAAACCTACCATTAAGCGTATTGTGTGCAAGGGCTCTGTCAGGATAGACATCGAAAATATTACTTGCACCCAGAGTAATGCTTAAACTGTGGGTAAAGTTATACCCTACTGAGAAGTCAGTAATCACTTTCGGGCTAAATATTTGTGTAAAATCGGGGTCAACCGCTGAAGTGGTGGAACCGAAATAATTATTTCTCAGGAAAAAGTACCAGTTTTTCACAGAAAGCAGGTTACTCAGGTTGATCTTCGTGTGAGGTGTTGTACTTTCAAGGTAGATTTTAGATAACTTGCCAAAATAAACATCTGCCTGACCTGATTCTTCCAATATTTTAGACGCGTGAATATCGCCAACCCTTATTGTTCTTGAAAAAGTCCCTGATAAGGTGTTTTTCAAATGTACATGCTCTCCCAATATCAGGTTGTTTTCCAAAACAATATCAAGTCCTCTTGAATGGGTGTCGATGGCATTTGTAAAGAAAGTTGCCAGCTTAGCACCTGCTTGATGAAACAGGGGAACCAGATTCGGAGTAGTAGCACTAAACTGCCCGGTTAAAACAATTCTGTTTTGAATAGCAATAAAGTAGCCATCAACGGTCATTTTAAGAGACAGGGCAGGAATATTTGCTGTAAATCCGACACTAATACTTTGTGAAACTTCCTGTTTAAGTTTCGGGATACCAAGTAAGTGTGCCACCTTACTATCGTTTGAGAACAGGCCGACCTGTACAAGGGCCGCAGAGGTACTGGTGAGTGTAGATGTTGAGTTAAAGTACATCTGTTGCAGGGATGGTGCTCTGAAACCAGTGTTAACGGAGGCACGAAGATTAATGTCCTTAGTTATACTGTATCGTCCGGCCAGCTTACCATTGATTGTAGAACCAAAATCGCTGTAATTTTCGTAACGTATAGCGCCATCAAGCATAAATTTTTTAGAGAAGTTAGCTTCCACATCCGCATAGCCGGCGATGCTGTTTCTGTATTTTAACAATTCGTTGGCTGGCTGGAAGCCGGGAAATACCTGTGCACCACCAGGACGTGACCTTCCGAAAAAATCAACAGGTGCTACCTGATGGGATGATGTAATCGGTTGTCCTAAAGTATCGTAAGTAGCATAGGAAGCTTCTTCACCGGCAAAAACCTGGTAGCTTTCCAAACGGAATTCAGCCCCATAGGCAACGTCTAAACCCGACATAATATTGGCAAAATGCTTATTCACATCAAGGTTGGTTGTACTTTGTGAAGATGCGAATCCTCCAGCGTCGAAACTGGTACGTGAAGCACTTAGTTGCGAAGCATTTGACGAGTGAACGACTGTGTATCGCATGCTGTTGCCTCCGTATGTATTGCTGAAATCAATGTTCCAGCCCTTGGATTTACCTTTGATACCCATCGTAAGAGATTTATCTCTAATATCAGTGAGTAAGTGAGGAAGAAAACCATTAATATACATTGGGGTATAGGTTCTTGCCTGGTCAGGAAGTCTGTAAAATTCGGGGTCATTTCCGTTGCGGTAACTGGCACCTGCAAAAGCATATATTTCAGTTCCGTGTTTTCCGACCGGAATTGACATATTGGCAAAGAGTTTGCCACCTCTGATGGCTGATTGTCCCACAACCATTTTATAATCTGCACGTGTTTGTCCTCTTTCGGTCAATTCGGCATCGGTAAAATCTATTGGATTTCCGTTACTGTCTTCCAGTAGTGAACGAACAGCATCAATTGATCCGGCACTATTAATTTGGCTTTTTAAGGCCGGGCTAAACACCGAAGTTAATTGTGAATACTGTTTGAGTTGTGCCAACGACAAGTTTGAAATACCTGCACCTGCTTGGTGAGCTTGCCATTCAATAGCATTGTAGCCATTGAAAATATTGCCTGTAAAACTTTTCATACGGTTGTAATAATCGCGGTAGGAGAATTCGCCTGTAAGGTTTATAAACCCCCCTTTTTTTCCAATGCCAACCCCATAATTAGCACTTATATTAGTGGAAGGGCCATCGAGGCCACCGGTAAGCGCATTTGAATTTTTTGATGCATAAGTTCCTTGCGTAATATTATATGAAAGACCATGGGTATTCTTTTTCAGAATAATATTAATAACACCGGCGATGGCATCGGAGCCATACTGTGCTGAAGCACCGTCGCGCAAAACCTGAATACTTTGAATGGCTTCTGCCGGAATAGCATTTAAGTCAGTTCCAACACCACCGTCAGCAGAAGAGCCGGCAATATTGATCAGTGAGGAAGGATGCCTTCTTTTGCCATTAATTAACACCAGTACCTGATTGGGGGCGAGGCCACGCAGGGAGGCAGGGTCTACCTCATCGGTACCATCCTCAATGGCTTGAACATTTGATGTGAATGAGGGAATTGCATAAGACATTAACTGAGCAAGGCCGGTCTGTGACGCAACCGTTTTAATGGCTTTTACATTAATAATATCCACAGGTACAGCAGTTTCAAGGGCAGTTCTACCACCAAACCTGGTTCCTGTAACAACAACCTCATTTAGTGAAACGCCCGATTTCATAACAACATTTATGACTGTAGAATTACCAACAGTAATTTTCTGTGTATCGAAACCAATGTATGAAAACTGCAAAACAGCACCTTTATTCACCTCAATACTGTATCTCCCATGAAGATCTGTAATTGTTCCCTGGGTTGTTCCTTGTATGAGAATAGAAACCCCTGGTAAGGTTTTCCCATTTCCGGTGGTTACGATTCCACTAACCTTTATGGCCTGTGCAAAAACGGAACCTGCTACAAAAAATAGTAGCACAAATAAGTAAAGATTTTTTTTCATGATAAAAGATTTTTAATTAACAATTAAGTATTTTTATGGAAAACTTTCAGACCTTGTGATCTTTATGAAATAACAGCACCCTATTCCCGGGTTCCTCCGTACGACTCTTAAAAGCTTTTTTCATTGTATTCTTAATTTTGATGAAAACAAAAAAGGCTTACGAAAAAATTCATAAGCCTTTTATAAAATTCATTATTATATAAAAAACTTATTCTATTAAAATAGTTTGTTGCTGTGAATTACTTCGGTAGTGAAAGAAATTTTGCCAACGGCCAAGATGTGAAGTAATAATAAAAGATTGCTGTAAAAAAAGCAGACTTGCTTTCTTGCAAACAGCACTTTTATTTGAGCAGTTATTTTGTATCAGTTGTAAGCGGTTCATCTTCAATTAAATTCTTGGGGATAAAAATATACGTTCTACATACAAGAATAATGCTGGTTTTAAGTAAATAGTTATAAATTTATTACAAAAAAGGAGAATATACATTAATAAAAAACTAGGACACAGTTATTTATACTGAATCGTAAAGATTTAAAGTGCAACGTTTAACAAAATACGGCTGTTTCATTGTTAAAATGTGAACAACCTAAAATAACGTTTGCGTAGCGCCTGTCCCACACTGATAAGAATTAACAATTATTAAATCAACCGGTGAATTTTATAGCTTTTCGGGCAAATTCAACACATCAATACCTGAGAAACGTTGACAGTATTTAATAACTTCCTGATACAAAAGCAGTAAAATCCTGATATTCACTGATAACAATCTGGCAATTTTTACGAAGGAAAAAGCAGCAAATCATCACGGCAATAGTATTCAGGAACTTCCGGATATCAAGAAGAAAAAAAGAGATTGTATGAAACAGTTAAATACCCCCCTTTGGTCCGCAAGGCTGTTTCATTACGAAAGGTTGAAAAATACGATAATGTTGGGAAGCGTAGCGCGTAAGTGATGAACTTGGGCAAACATTCAAGGCATAAGCACATAAGCCAAAGAACCGGTTTGGGTCTTGTGTCAATCTCCCTACCGGTGTCATATACGGCCACAGTCTTATGAAAGCACTATGAAAACAGGACTGAAAAAAGATTGCGGACTATAGTGGCATAGGTTCATCAATAGTCAAAAGGCCGTTTTAGCTCATGGTCTATCTCATTTGCGACCTTTTTCAGCTCAAAAAACTGTTGTTGAAGAATGAAAATTTCTGCTTCATCATCAGTTGTTTTCATCTTTTCACGAAGTTCATTTAAGTGCCTGCTAATAAGCTTTGTACGTAATGGATTCAAGGTAGTTATGATTGTCTTCAACAGGTCATCTTCTTCCTGTTTTACATAAATTTTATTTTTTTCCCAGTTAGCACTTAATTCATACGGTGAAGCAATGATACTACTAGCCACAGAGGCAAGTTTCTCATCAGGATGATTAACAAAATAGTGCTCATCAGGAAGATTCCCTCCCTTCATAAAACCTTTCACCTCATCAACAATACGGTTATAAAGGTCATTCTCAAACCGGATACCATCGTCTTCCAGGTTTTGCAGGATATATTGTACCACCGACTCTTCGTGTTCGCCTTCAACCTCCTCGCCAAGTTCGTCCTGAATAATTTCACGGATAATTATTTTCTCGGTACCATATAATAAGATGAGCCTGATTACCTGCTTTTCGTGCTCACTGATATCAAACGGGTTCATCTCCATCTGCTCCGAAATTCGCTGCTTCATCCCGGTTTCCACAGCTACTTCTTCTCCGGATTGCTCACGCAAACTTTTCCGGTATTTCTCTCTGAGCAGTTTGTTTAGCTCATTCATCAGCGTTTGCTCGGGTATTTCCATGAGCGTGCTGCACTCCTGGATATAAACTGTCCGGTTTATGGCATCAGGAATATGGGCTATAGTTTGAACAATCTCCTTAATAAGCTTTACTTTGGCAGTCGGGTCGCCGAGAGTCTCGTCAAGAAGCAATCTGGTTTTGAACTTGATAAAATCAACGGCCTCCTTTTTAACAAAGCCCTCCAGCTCGGAACTGGTGTGGCTACGCGCGTACGAGTCAGGGTCCTCCCCTTCCGGGAAAAGAACAATTTTCACGTTCATGCCCTGATATAAAATCAGGTCGATGCCACGAAAAGAGGCTTTGATGCCGGCTGCATCTCCATCATACAAAATAGTGATGTTCGGAGTAAACCGCTTTATAAGTTTTATCTGATCCACTGTTAGCGAAGTTCCCGAAGATGCTACCACATTCTCAATACCAGCCTGATGTAGTGAAATCACATCGGTATAACCTTCCACCAGAAAGCAACTGTCCTGCTTTACGATGGCATTGCGGGCAAAGAAAATCCCATACAGGCTTTTGCTTTTATTATAAATGTCGGACTCCGGAGAATTGACATACTTGGCCGTAGATTTTTCCTTGGAGAGAATTCGTCCGCCAAAACCAATCACCTTCCCCGTAAGGTTATGAATGGGAAACATCACCCGGCCACGAAAACGATCCATGAGCCTGTTGCCTTTATCGATGGAAAGCCCCGTTTTCACCAAAACCTCCTTGCTGTATCCGTTGGCAATAGCATGTTTTGAGTAAGCGTCCCACTCGTCGGGTGCATATCCCAGTTGGAATTTCTTTATGGTGGACTCCAAAAAATCACGCTCTTTAAAGTAAGTCAGGCCAATGGCCTTCCCTTCTTCACTATCGGAGAGCATGGCCTGGAAATAATCAGCAACAAATATATTTAGCGCAAAAAAGCCATCGCGCTCATCCATTTGCTGCTTTTCTTCGGTGGTAAGTTCAGTTTCTTCCACTTCGATACCATACTTTTTTGCCACATACTTCAGTGCCTCAGGATAGGAATAATGCTCATGCTCCATGATAAACTTCACCGCATTACCCGCCTTTCCACAACCAAAACACTTAAAAATACCCTTGGCAGGCGAAACTGTAAATGAAGGTGTTTTTTCGTTGTGAAAAGGACAAAGTCCAATATAGTTTACACCTCGTTTCCTGAGGGTTACAAAGTCACTGACTACCTCCTCAACACGAGCAGCATCAAAAATTTTCTGTATGGTTTCCGGTTTTATCATGGCATATATAAGAGAGGGCTAAGATAACACAAAAAAAGAGAGGCAACCAGGACGGTTACCTCTCAAAAACCAACAATTATGAAAACCCTTTAAACAAAGCAAAAAAAATTATGAAATTTTTCCCTTGCTATTGTTCGCTGCAAATATACAACGAATTTTTGTATTGTCAAGTAAAAAAATAAAAAAAATCTTGTTAATATTTGTTAAAGGTTCTGTTTCAATCAAATGAAGGGTTAATTTTGCCCTATGAATAAAAGACTGACGGTCATTATCATTATTTTGGTTTCGCTATCAAGTATCGGGTTGCTCTCCATTCAGGTTTACTGGATTAGAAGTGCCGTGCAGGTACGCCAGGCCGTTTTTAACCGGGATGTGAATATGGCCATGCAGCGGGTGGTTTTTACTATCGACAAGTTACGCTATCAGAAGTATTACCTGAATTCAAAGGATTTCTATAGAAAAAACCTAAACGCTTTTGCTCTTTTTGATTCTCTTAACCGCGATATTAATTCGCAATCTTTAACGCTTAACAGTGCCAATGATCTAAACCATCTATTGGAAAAAAGGATGATACTGAGCAGCCAATATCAGCAGCTTTTTTCAAAATTCCATCAGCCGGACGACCTTAATTTCTTTTCTAAGCATAAAAATCTCATTGATTCTCTCATCAGAAACTCTCTGTCTGAAAAAAACATAAAAACGAAATATGAATTTGGCATATACAAACCTATTACCAATGCCATGATTCTGCAAAAAACCGGAAAATATCCAACCGAGCTCCTCAGCAGGAGTTTTGTATATAACTTATCACCGCTGGGCAATAACATCCAGTTTCCACTAAAGTTCCTCATCTATTTTCCACAGGAGCACCTCTTTATATTAAAGAAACTCTACAAACTCCTATTTGTTTCTTTGGGATTGTTTTTTATCATCATCGGTTCATTTTCATTTAGCATCGTAGTGATTAACCGGCAAAAGAAACTCTCGGAAATGAAAAATGACCTTATTAATAATATGACTCACGAATTTAAAACGCCTATTTCTACCATCTCGCTGGTATGCGAGGCACTGAGAGACAAGGATGTTCAAAAGTCAGACCAGGTCTATAACAGTTATGTGAGCGTGATTGATGAGGAAAATAAAAGGCTTAGAACGATGGCTGAACATATCCTGCGTTCGGCAACCATTGAAAGCGGCAGGCTAAAACTACACAAAGAGACACTGGATTTACACGAAATCCTGCAAAATGCCATAAACGGTAAAAAAATTAACGCCGAAAGCAAAGGTGGAAAAATCATATTGACGCAAAATGCAGAAAGCAGCATGATTTTTGCAGACCGTGTGCATATGACCAATGTTTTTGTAAACATACTTGATAACGCCATAAAATATAATCTCAACGCTCCGGTTATCAAACTGAGCACCAGAAATCTGCGGGATGGCATTCTGGTGGACATTGCCGATAATGGTATCGGTATCAGCAAAGCAAACCAAAACAAAATTTTCGACAAACTTTACCGCGTCCATACCGGGAACATACATAATTTCAAGGGTTTTGGATTGGGGTTGAGTTATGTGAAGGCAATTGTTGAGCAACACAAAGGAAAAATTACTGTTGATTCGGAACTGGAGAAGGGTTCCGTTTTCCATATATATTTACCAAACGAAAATAAAGTAAGTCATGGATAAAAAATTTAATATTTTGCTTGCTGAAGATGACAAAAATCTAGGCAATATTTTAAAATCATACCTGGGGGCCAAAGGATTTGAAGCCACCCTGTGTGAGAATGGGAAAATTGCTTTGGATGCCTTTAAAAGAGGGGACTTTGATTTTGCAATTTTGGATGTTATGATGCCTGTGATGGATGGTTTTACATTGGCAAAAGAAATCAGGAAGTTAGATAAAAAAATCCCGCTGCTGTTTTTGACAGCCAAGGCAATGCAGGAAGATAAAATTCAGGGTTTTGAAATGGGAGGAGACGATTACCTGACCAAACCTTTCAGTATGGAAGAATTGCTACTGAGGATTCAGGCTATTTTACGCCGTGTGGAACAAGGGAGCCATAGCCATCAGGATCCAATATATAATTTTGGGAAATATGTCTTCGATTACGATTACCAGGTGTTAAAAATCGGAAAAACCGAGTATAAGCTTACTTCCAAAGAGGCTGATTTACTCAAATTATTGTGCAACAATCTGAATGAGGTGCTGGATCGTTCGGTTGCCTTAACCAAGATTTGGGGCGACGACAGCTATTTCAACGCACGCTCCATGGATGTATATATCACCAAGCTTAGGAAATTTCTGAAAGACGATCCTAAAGTAGAATTAATGAACGTTCATAGTATCGGATTCAAACTGATTGCCCCCGAAAACTAATTATTAAATATTAATTTGTGTTACTTGAGGCTTGCCAGCTCCTCCTTTGTATTCCACATTCCCAAACCCCAGTATGGGATAGAAAATTATAGGAAGAAAAATCAGTCCAAGTGTAAAGCCCACACCTTTTCCGAAGCTTATAGACAGCAGATTTATAACCCAAATGCCAATGACAATATTGGCAAGGGGAACAAACATCCAGATAAGCCACCAGCCCGGTTTCCCCACAATTTTCAACAACACGTAAAAATTGTAAAACGGGATAAGAACAGCCCATCCCGGTTGACCGGCTTTCTCATAGATGCGCCACTGACTAACAATAATCAGAAGTCCGGGGATGAGAAGAACACCCATAAGGGTGAACATACTCCCAAAAAGCATAAAATGTTCCATAACTCAAAAGATTTATAGTGAATAAATTAAAGTTTCATTTCCGGAATTTCGCCCTTAACCAGTAACGGGGCTTCGGTCTTTTCAACAATCTCTTCAACACTCACGCCTGGAGCCCGTTCCACCAGCCTGAAGCCTTGTGGTGTAACATCTACTACGGCGAGGTCAGTGACAATCCGTTTTACACAACTCACGCCGGTAAGCGGCAGATCACATTCATTCAGCAACTTTGAGTTCCCTTTCCGATCGGTGTGGGTCATGGCTACAATGATGTTTTTGGCAGAAGCCACCAGATCCATGGCACCACCCATACCTTTTACCATCTTGCCCGGAATTTTCCAACTGGCAATATCTCCCCGTTTGTTTACCTGAAAAGCACCCAACACGGTGAGGTCTATATGGCCTCCGCGAATCATGGCAAAGCTGGTAGCCGAGTCGAAAAAGGCGGCTCCTTTTGTGTAGGTTACGGTCTGTTTTCCGGCATTTATCAGGTCGGCGTCAACCTTTTCTTTGGTGGGAAAGGGACCAATGCCAAGCAGACCATTTTCCGATTGCAGCACCATCTCCACTCCTTCAGGAATGAAATTGGCTACCAAAGTAGGAATGCCAATTCCCAGATTGACGTAATAACCATCTTTCAGCTCCTGAGCAATTCTTTTGGCAATACCGTTTTTATCTAAACTCATGTTGTTTAATTTTATGGTTTCTTTAAAAATCTCAAAATACAAATCTCAAAATACAAATAAATCATAAATCATAAATTACAAATATTCAAAAACTTAACGTTGTGAATTTTGGAGAATCGCATGAAAAATCTTTTTAAACTGCACCGCTTCATCTCTCAAACGCTCTCCTTCTTCCGTATTGTCAAGTACGTTGGTACTCAATATTAATTTTAACCAATAAGCACTCTCTTTGGCTTCTTTTCTACAAATACGAATTCTCATCAAAAAATCCTTTTTCCCCAATGCTTCATTCGCTTCAATATAATTGGCACCAACCGAACCCGAAGACCTGATAAGTTGTTTTCCATCCTCATCATTAGCTTTTGAATAAGGTAACGTCTTGATAAAATCTCTTACATCTCTGGCAAAAAGAAAGGTTCTTTCTTCCAAATCATACTGAGGTTTTTTATTTAAAGACTGATCCATAATTTTTTTATTAAAGCCGGATTTTTTTTGGGATTTTGGTTTTGAGCTTTTTGGATTTATTTGTGATTTGAATTTTGTATTTTGTTATTTGATCATTGTTTAATCACTTGTCGTAGCGAATTCAATCCGTTTTTCATAATTCTCACCCTGGAAAATACGCTGTACAAAGATACCGGGAGTATGGATACTGTTGGGATCCAGCTCGCCGGCAGGCACCAACTCTTCCACTTCGGCAATGGTAATCTTTCCGGCCATGGCCATCATGTTGTTGAAGTTGTTGGCGGTATGGCGAAAAATTAGGTTGCCGGCAGTATCACCTTTCCAGGCTTTCACCAACGCAAAATCAGCGGTAAGAGCCGTTTCGAGCAGATACATTTTACCATTAAACTCCCGCGTCTCTTTACCTTCGGCCACTTCGGTTCCATAGCCGGCAGGGACAAAGAAAGCGGGAATTCCGGCGCCTCCTGCCCGGCAGCGTTCGGCAAGTGTTCCCTGCGGATTCAACTCCACTTCCAGCTCACCCGAAAGCAGTTGCCGTTCAAATTCTGCATTTTCACCCACGTAGGACGAAATCATCTTTTTTATTTGATGACGTTCCAGCAATATACCCAGGCCAAAGTCGTCCACACCGGCATTGTTGGAGATGCAGGTCAGCCCCGTTACGCCCTTGTCATGCAAAGCCTGAATCGTTTTTTCCGGAATACCGCACAGGCCGAAACCTCCGAGCATGAGGGTCATGTTATCCCCGATGTCACGAACAGCTTCCGTAGCATTTTTTACCACTTTATTCATAGAGCAAATTTTTTATTTATATCTTTTAACATCCAATCTGGCGCGAGATGACCAGCCGCTGAATTTCAGAAGTTCCTTCACCGATTTGCAACAGTCGCTGATCACGATAGAACCGTTCAATATCATAATCTTTCATAAGACCATAGCCGCCATGAATCTGTACGGCTTCATCGGCTACTTCACGCGCAATTTCAGAGCAATAAAGTTTCGACATGGCAGCTTCCTTGGAGTAGGGTTTCTTGTTGTCCTTTAGCCAGCAGGCTTTGTAAAGCAGGTTACGTCCCAGCTCAATTTTCAGTGCCATATCGGCCAGCTTGAAAGCGTTAATCTGAAATTTGGTAAGGGGTTTACCAAATTGTTTACGTTGCTGTGCATAGCTCAGTGCCATTTCAAAAGCACCCTGAGCCAGTCCCAACCCCATGGCACCAATGGACAGTCTTCCACCATCAAGCGTGTGCAGCATAATGTGCGAGCCTTCGCCTACTTTCCCCAACAAATTTTCTTTGGGTACGCGCACATCATCAAAATAAAGTTCCGAAGTATCGGAGGCACGCCACATCATTTTGTTGTGCATGACAACGCGACGGAAACCCGGCGTACCACTTTCCACAATAACGGTGGTAAACATTTTCTTTCCATCTTTTTCTCCCGAAACAGCCTGAACCGTACATCCTTTTGAGATATCAGAAGAACCGTTGGTAATAAAAATCTTAGAACCGTTTATCACCCATTCATCACCATCAAGAACGGCAGTTGTTTTTGAACCCCTAGAATCGGAACCGGCATCAGGTTCGGTCAGGCCAAAACTCCAGAGGCCTTCACCGGTACACAACTGAGGCAGGTACCTCATCTTTTGTTCTTCTGTACCAAACTCATACAGCGGGCTAATCCCCAGTGAGTTATGAGCCGCAAGCGTAGCAGCCTGCGAACCATCAACACGAGCCATCTCTTCAACAGCGATGATATAAGATAAGGTATCGAGACCTTGTCCGCCATATTTTTCCGGAAGGTTCATACCAAAAAGCCCCAGATCTCCTATCATTTTTGTCAGCTCATACGAAAATTCGGCTTTGGCATCCAATTCCTGTGCCCGGGGTTTTACTTCTCTTTCAGCAAATTCGCGTACAGTCTGGCGAATCATTTGCTGTTCCTGTGATAATTCAAAATCCATTGATTAATGTTTTAATAATTATTCTGTTGTTTCCGGGATCAGGATATTAACCAACTGCAAATCGGTATCTACCCGTTCCCCCTCTTTCACGTTTACCTTTTCAATTTTTCCATCATTCAGCGCCACGATATTATTCTCCATTTTCATGGCCTCTACCACCAGCAGAACCATTCCTCTTTTTACCATCTCTCCGGCTTTCACATTCACTTTGATTACTTTGCCGGGCATGGGAGCAAAAAGGCTGCCTTCGTCAGCATTGCCGGCAGCTGATGGGTCTTCGTTACTGATTATCAGCTCATCCATCCGTTTGACTTCGAAATTTATTCCTTCCATTGTAACAAAATGGCTGCCTTTTTCTCCATCAGACACCACTGCTTTGTAAAAGCGATGAAAGGTACGAAATTCTATTTCATTCTCTGCAATGGAATGCATAAAAACATCATACGTATTATTTGTTGTCTTAAAAACAAAATTATTCCCGGAAATTTTAAGAAGTCTTATTTCCAGCGCTTTCCCATCCACTTCGAGGGGTATCTTCATTAGGTTTCGCCAATATCCGAGTGCTTCCCAAACATTCCCTGCCAGATGTATTTTGTTGGTATTCAAGTTATACAGTAAAAAAGCCAGCCCTGCAATTTCATCACCCAAACGTGTTTTGTCTGTCTGAATATTTTGAAGTATTTCTTCGGTATGGCGGTCGCAGAAGCGAGTAGAAATTTTATTTCCGGCAAAAGCCGGATGCTGAACCAGATGTAACAAATAACTAATATTGGTGTGGATGCCCTGAATAGGGTAGTTTTTCAATGCCGACACCATTTTCTCTTGAGCCACAAAACGGTCTTCGCCCCAAACCACCAACTTGCTGATCATGGGATCGAAAATACTCCTGATAGTACAAGGCCCGTTAATGCCGCTATCTATACGGATACCGGCTCCGGCAGGTTCCTGGTAAAGAGATAATTTTCCCGGAGAGGGAAGAAAATTGTCAGACGGGTCTTCGGCATAAATCCTGCATTCAATGGCATGGCCATTTTGCGAAAGGGCTTCCTGTTTCAGGCGCAGAGGATTGCCGGCGGCAACCAGTATTTGTTCTTCTACCAGATCGACGCCTGTAACCATTTCGGTAACAGGATGTTCTACCTGAATACGGGTGTTCATCTCCAAAAAATAATATTGAAGATTCTTATCCACCAGAAATTCAATGGTTCCGGCACTGTTGTATTTCGCTTCGCGGGCAATACTTACGGCAGAAGCGCCCATTTTCTGACGCACCTCTTCTGTCAGCGTGGGCGAGGGGGATTCTTCAATAATTTTCTGATAACGCCGTTGGATGGTACATTCGCGTTCAAAAAGGTGTACCACATTTCCAAAATTGTCGCCCAGCACCTGAATTTCAATATGCCGGGGTTCTTCAATATATTTTTCGATGTAAATGGTGCCATCGCCGAAATAGTTTCTGGCTTCACGCGAAGTGGACTCCAGTATTTCTTTCAAATTATCCCCTTCGTTTACAATACGCATACCTTTTCCACCACCACCGGCAGCTGCTTTCACAAGCATAGGAAAAGGAATCTGATGTGCTTTATTAAGCAATTCAGCCGGGGTACCGGTGATGCCTGCCGTCATGGGGATATTAAGCTTTTTCACAAATGCACGAGCTTCAATTTTATTTCCCATAAGGCGGATGGCCTCAAGATGCGGACCGATAAAAATAATACCGGCCTTTTTGCAGGCTTCCACGAGCAGCGGACTCTCCGACAGAAAGCCATATCCCGGATGCAGCGCATCACATCCCGCCTCCCGAGCTGTGGCTATGATCTTATCCACATTCAGGTAAGTGTCGCTCAGCTCTTCTTCGCCAATGCAATAAGCCTCATCAGCCAAATGCACATGCAGTGCCTCTTTATCGATTTCCGAATAAATCGCTACCGTCGGAATGCCCAGTTTCTGCGCCGATTTTATGACACGAACAGCAATCTCTCCACGGTTAGCAATGAGTATTTTTTTGAATGTCTTCATAAACTCTTTTTTCTTTCCCTGTTTAGGAAGGATTATGCTTTTTATTTTCGTTTGGTTACCCAACTGGGTTTACGTTTTTCTAAAAATGCGGCCATCCCCTCCTGACCTTCCTCTGCTGCACGCAGTCTGGCAATAAGTTGGGCCGTAAATTCAATATTTTTATTCAGGTTTTGATTTTGAACGATTTGTGTAATCAGTTTTTTTGTTTCCCGGACGGCGAGGGGAGCGGCTGTCATAATTTCGTGTACCATTTCCGCCACCTTTTCTTCTAACTGCTCAGCAGGAACTGCATGGTTTACCAGGAACCATTTTTCGGCCTCCTTACCATCAAATCGTTTTCCGGAAAGCATCAATTCCCGAGCGCCATATTCACCAATTCTTTTGATGACAAACGGGCCAATGGTCGAAGGCGAAATCCCCAACTTTACCTCACTGAAGGCAAAACGGGTATTTTCGGCAGCAATTACTATATCGCAGGCAGCCAGCAAGCCATTTGCACCACCAAAAGCGGAACCGTGTACCACAGCCATCGTAGGTACGGGACATGAATAAATACTCCGAAAAAGTACCGCCAACCGTTTCCCATCCTCCACATTTTCTTCAAATCCAAAAGCAGCAATTCCTTTCATATAATTCAAATCAGCACCGGCACAAAAAGATTTTCCGTTTCCACGAAGCATCACCAATCTTGGTAGTTTGTCAGCATCGGAAACACGAAGGAAAGCATCTGTCAGCTCACGAATCATCAGCTCATTCATAGCGTTGTGTACCTCCGGACGGTTGAGGATAATCTCACGGACACCGTTCTTCTGACTTACAACAATAGTTTTATATGTTTTCATTACTATATATTAAGTGCCGAAATTGTAATCTTTCACTATTTGAAGCAACTGAAATTCTATTTGCTCTATCCTTATTTTACACTTTTACATACTTTTTGTAAAGCAGTACTTTACATAAATGCATATTCTGTAAAGTTCTTTACCAGTTATATCCCTTACATCCTGAAAATTCCATATTGCTGCTCAGGATATTTTTTGTTCAGCGACATGGCTATACCCATGGCCAGCATCTTGCGTGTGTCCACCGGGTCAATAATACCGTCGTCCCAAAGGCGCGAAGTACTATAAAGTGCCGCCCCTTCCCGTTCATATTTTTCCAGAATCGGGTTGCGGAGTTTTTCAATTTCTTCTGCCGGCATCTCTTTGCCCATGGCCATGTACTGGTCTTTTTTGACTGTTTCGAGCACGGTGGCCGCCTGTTCGCCGCCCATAACCGAAATTTTGGCATTTGGCCACATAAACAACAGCCGAGGATCGTAGGCCCGGCCTGCCATCCCATAATTACCGGCGCCAAATGAACCGCCGAAAATAACGGTAAATTTCGGTACGTTGGTGTTGGCAACAGCGTGTACCATTTTAGCTCCATCCTTGGCAATTCCTTTGCGTTCGAACTCTTTGCCCACAATAAATCCGGTAATATTCTGGAGAAAAACCAAAGGAATTTTACGACTGGTACAAAGTTCGATAAAGTGAGTAACCTTCAGAGCCGATTCGGAAAACAGCACGCCGTAGTTGGCAATAATTCCCACCGGAAATCCCATAATACGGGCAAAACCGGTAACCACCGTGGTGGCATATTTGGCTTTAAACTCATGGAAACGGCTACCATCAACCATGCGCATGATAATCTCCCGTGGATCTATCATCTTTCGCAAATCCACAGGGGCAATGCCATATAACTCTTCAGGATCGTACAACGGTTCTTCAGGCACAGCAATGTCCAACTCTTGTTTTTCGCGAAATTCCAGTGTTTCGAAAATGTTACGGCAAATCTGAAGAGCATGGGTGTCATTTTCAGCAAAATGGTCGGCCACTCCCGAAATGGAGGTGTGTACTTCGGCGCCGCCCAGCTCTTCGGCAGTAACTTCCTCGCCGGTAGCGGCTTTCACTAGTGGCGGACCACCGAGAAAAATGGTTCCCTGCTCTTTTACAATGATGGTTTCATCGCTCATGGCAGGCACATAAGCGCCACCTGCTGTGCAGGAACCCATGACGATGGAAATCTGCGGAATGCCCATGGCTGACATACGTGCCTGGTTGTAGAAAAACCGTCCAAAATGGTTGGCATCGGGGAAAACAGTATCCTGCTCCGGCAGAAAAGCGCCACCCGAATCAACCATGTAAACACAAGGCAGGTGATTTTCCATAGCCACCTGTTGTGCCCGCAGGTGTTTTTTAATGGTAAAACGCATGTAAGTACCCCCTTTTACCGTGGCATCGTTGGCGATAATCACCGTTTCCTGACCGTGGATTACGCCGATTCCCGTTACAATTCCTGCCGAGGGAAAGTCATTGTTGTACTGATTATAGGCTGCCAGCGGCGACATTTCCAGAAAAGGTGTATTTGAGTCAACGAGTAAGTTAATACGCTCACGGGCAAGTAGTTTACCCCTCTCTTTGTGACGTTTCAATGATTTCTCTGAACCGCCCCGGGTGGTTGTTTTTAGAATATTTTTATATTCGTCCAGTAGTTTCAAAAACGCCTCACGGTTGGCTTTAAACTCCTCTGAATGAACATCTATTTTGGTTTTTAGCTGATACAATGTTGTTGCGGTTAAATGAATACTCAATAAATATTGACGAGCACCTGGCTTTCGGATTGCAAGTTTAAGGAAAAATCGTCAATTTTCGTCGTTTTTGTGTAAAATAGAATGCTTTGAAAGAACGTGACGAATCCTTTTACGGAAAACCATCTTCACTTCACCATGAACTACTGCCGGAAAATTTTTGGCATTCCCATTTTTAACTTCCGGTCATTTTTCATCCATTTTTAAGGGAAACCCTTATTTTTCAATTTCATGCCGGCAATATCCGGGTGGTTTGTATCTTTGTTGTTTTAAAACAGAAAATTATGTCAAGAAAAACAATAGTTACGCTTCCCGGTGATGGTATCGGGAAAGCTGTTTTGGAGGCGGCAATTCACGTGTTGGACGCCGCCGGCTTTGAAGCCGAATACGTGGAAGGCGACATCGGTTGGGAATTTTGGAAACACGAAGGAAATCCGTTACCCGAGCGCACATTACAACTCATTGAAAAACATAAAATTGCTCTTTTCGGAGCCATTACTTCCAAGCCAAAAGATGCTGCTGCAGAAGAACTCGATCAAGCGCTTCACGGAAAAGGGCTGATTTACTCCTCTCCCATTGTGAATCTGCGCCAGCATTTTGGTTTGGATATTTGTATGCGTCCCTGCCATACTTATAAAGGTAATCCCTTGAATTTTGTCCGTCGTGATGCCAGCGGCAACATGGAAGAACCCAAAGTAGATGTGGTAATCTTCCGGCAAAATACCGAAGGATTGTACAGTGGTATCGAATGGTCAGACCCACCGGAAAATGTGTATGAAGCTTTTATGAGTCATCCCAAATTCACAAAGAACTTTGGTGAAACGCCCAAGGAGGAGCTTTCTATCTCTTCCAGGATTTTTACTAAAAAGGCTACCGGCCGGATTTTACGGGCTGCTTTTGAGCATGCGCGGAAGTATGGTTACAAATCAGTAACAGTGTGTGAAAAACCCAATGTGCTGCGCGAGACTTCCGGCATGATGTACAAAATGGCACTGGAGATGCAGAAAAACGAATTTTCTGAAATAGAACTGTGGAATACCAATGTGGATGCCCAGATGATGTGGATGACGAAAAATCCTGAGAATTACAGTGTTATCGTAGCCGGAAATCTGTTTGGCGATATTATTTCCGATGGTTTTGCCGGACTAATTGGTGGTTTGGGATTTGCCTGCTCGGCACAATTTAATCCGGACAACGGCATCGGCGTTTTTGAACCTACCCATGGCTCTGCACCTAAATATGCCGATTACCCTGTTTCTATCGTCAATCCTATTGCCATGATAGAATCGGCTTGTATGATGCTCGATTTTATCGATGAAAATGCCATGGCAGCTAAAATCAGAAAAGCTGTTGCAGCAGTGATTGCCGAAGGAGAAGTCCGTACGTATGACATGATGAAAATGCGCGGTAGCGCTGATGTAGTAGAAAAAGGAGCCGCCTCGACCGACCAAATGGCCGATGCGGTTATTGCAAAATTGTAGCTAATCATTTAAAACAAAGAGAGGGAAAACGGATTTCCCTCTCTTGTCTTATAAAGCATACCATTATGAACAAAGAAGTTTTAAACCTGTGGCCTGAACTCAACTGGATAAAAGATGAAAGTCTGCGTGAGAAAACAGCCAAAATCTGGGAGCTTGCGCTGGGAAGAAGCATGCTCACTGCTGATGACCTGAACCGTATTCCTTTTACATTACTCGCAGGCCCCGATCTGAAGGTTACTTTTATGGATCATAAACGTGCCGTGGTTCACATTGCCCGCGATGCCGGCGAAAAAATTAACAGCATGTTTCACGGCGAGCTGAAAGTAAACATGGATGTACTCATTGCCGGGGCCATCTTAGCCGATGTGGGCAAATTGCTGGAATACGAGCTGGACGAAAATGGCAACGCTGTTCAGGGAAACTACGGCAAATATCTGCGTCATCCCTTTTCGGGAGTAAGTCTGGCCGAAGAGGCCGGTGTCCCGCCCGAAGTGTGCCACATCATTGCCACCCACGCCGGCGAAGGCGACATGGGGAAACGCACCACCGAAGCTTACATTGTGCACCACGTTGATTTTATGACTTTTCTGCCTTTTAAGGAACGGTTGGAGCTGTAGCGGTTTATCTGTAAAATGACATCTGCGGCACAAGCGTTTGCCTTTGACAATATGGCGCTTTTCAGATATTTTTATTCACCACCAACGCAAAAAAATCGTGGTCTATGGGCAGGTAACCCTGCTCATAGCAGAAATAATAAATTTTACCTTCTTTGTTTTTGAAGACGTGGGTGAAATATTTGAACTCGAAACCTTTTGCAAGTAAAGTCTGTTTTTTCACTTTGGCTTTGCCGTGCGGATTCAAAGTTTTCAGAATATGCCGGTTTTTGCGCAAACGGTGGTTTATGTTACGCATATAGGCTGTCTCATCTTTGTTAAGCCTGTTGTTATATGTATTTCGGCATTGGTCAGAGCAGAATTTCTGGTCGATTCTACCAAGTAATTTTGCCCCGCATTCCAGACAATAGCGTTCCATAGGAGTTGATTTTCTCCAAAAATAAGAAATTCTTAGAAACCCATCAACTGTTTTGCCACCACACGGTTATCAAAAAAGGTTGGGATGAGAATGATCTTCTTCCCGGGAATAAATCCCAAATCGGCTGCATTGATTTTTTGTTTGGTGGTGTTACTCAATATTACAGGAGCTTTGCCTGTGGAAATCAACTGAATTTTTCCTGCCCAGTCTGATAGAATAAATCTTCCGTTTCCCAATGGGATAAGGCCGTCAATACCACCGGAAACATGCGCCACAATCCTGATCATTCCTGTTTTGGTATCGGCTTCCAGCAGATGGCCATTAGCACCAATAAACAGCTCTCCCCGGTTCATCGCAATCCCGTTGGCACCTTTCAGTAACGGATTGGTACTCCACAAATATGCTTTTCCCGCTTTCACGACAAAAACAGCACCCAAATCCGTATCGGTGACATAGATTAGGCCTTCCTGTCCAACCACTACATCATTCAGAAACTTTGCACCGGGAAAGGAAATATACCGGATGATTTTCCCATTGCTGAGGTCAATTTCTGCCAGTCTGTCAATATCCGACACAAGCAGAAGATTCCCCTTGATAGCCATCCCTTTTGGTGCATTCAGCCCCGTAGCCCATTGTAATTTAACTATTTGCCCATCTTCTTTCAACAGAGATATAAAGCCGTTTCCATCTTTCGCCGAAGATTTGCCGTTGATGTTGGAAACATAAATCATTTTATTTTTTGTACGATAATACACCGATTCTGGTACTTTAAGAACCTTCTTTGTCTCCCAGATAAGTTTCAGGGACTTCGAAAAAAGAGGCAAAGTAAACAGTACTCCTGCCAACAACAAAAGAGCTGATTTTTTCATGGTGATAATTATTTAATATGCTTAAGCACTATATTCTACGGCTAAATTATAAAAAAAAATTCATAGCGCTTTTTAACTTAAGGGGACTTCTAATAATTACTTCGCATCAAGATTTCCAGAGTTTTTTATAGACGAGGAAAATTTTTGATGCACTATCGGGATAATGCAAGAAAATTTGAAGAAGTATATTAAAAACTCTGGAAACCCTATGGGAACAAATGAGATAAACAATCTGACAGCGTTAAAATTTTTCTCAATAGCTACGGCTATTCAGAAAAATTTATGCCTTGC
>VAPE01016747.1_pt1 | contig 50058 bp, 46 predicted proteins | sample 3393911 | NCBI WGS metagenome assembly VAPE01 (sample SAMN08290436, study PRJNA428436) | hydrothermal vent metagenome | isolation source: Deep-sea hydrothermal vent chimney | place: Atlantic Ocean: South-mid Altantic Ridge
CACCGGGACCGACATCGCGACCGTGGCCGGGGACAGCGCCACCATGGGGGCGGTGCAGAACCGCTTCAGCGCGGTGATCGCCAACCTGCAGAACACGGTGGTGAACCTCTCCGCCGCACGCAGCCGCATCGTGGACGCCAACTTCGCCTCGGAGACGGCGAAACTGTCCAGGGCGCAGATTCTGCAGCAGGCCGGTGTGGCGATGCTTCGACAGGCCAATACCGACCCGCAGGTGGCATTGACGCTGTTGCGGTAACGGTAACGACGGGCGGCGTACGGGGCGCGACGCCCCGTACGCCCTTCACCGGATGCCGGTCATCGGGTGAGTGTCATGGCATTGGAAGTCCCATCGATGCGCGTGGTGGAACCGACGGCGCCGGTCGGCGCCCGGACGGACCCCGCGTCGCAACCGCCGACAGGCCGACTCCCGCCGGTCCCCGGAACGATCTTGCCGCCCGCGCCGGTTTCCAAACAGGCCCTGCAGGCGGTGGTTCGCCACCTCAACGAGCATGTTCGGGAAGTGCGCAACGACGTGGAGTTCTCGATCTCGATCGGCAAGGCGACCGACCGCCCGGTGGTGAAGATCATCGATATCAAGACTCGGGAAGTGGTGCGGCAGATTCCGCCGCAGGACATCCTGTCGCCGGATCATCGCTTACAACAACTCGCGGGCCTGCTGTTGCGCGCCCGCGCCTGAGAGTTGGCATTGTGCTTGCAACCCGCTACGTGGGACCTGATCGAGTCGAGTAGGGGGAGGGTCGACCGACGTCGCACGCGGCGATTTCGAGTGAGGCAACGCAGATGAGTAACACCATCCTTAGTCTGGTCACTCCCACGATCAGTTCCCCGGGCGTGGGTTCGGGCCTCGACGTCAACGCCATCATCACCAAGCTGATGGCGATCGAGAGCATCCCGATGCAGAACCTCCAGAAACAGCAGGCGGGTCTGCGGAATGAGATCAGCGCGCTCGGGCAGTTGACGAGTTCGCTCTCCACGTTCCAGACCGCGATGCAGGGATTGACCACCGCGCAGCTTCAGGCGCGCACCGCAACCTCCGCGGACACCACCAAGTTCACGGCGACCGCCGTGGGCGGTGCCGCCGCCGGGACCTACCAGATCGAGGTCGTGAGCTTGGCCCAGGCCCAGCAGATGGCTTCGGCGGCGTTCGCCGATTCGACCACCACGACCGTGGGCAGCGCCGGCGACACCATGACGATCCAGGTGGGCGCCAGCACGTCCAACGCATTCACCGTCACCACCGGCGGCCAGACCCTGACCCAGATCCGCGATGCGATCAACAACGCCGCGGACAACAAGGGGGTGACCGCCTCGATCCTGCACACCGACGCCGGCTACCAACTGGTGCTCTCGTCCAACCAGACCGGGACCGCCAACGCCCTGACCCTCTCCTTCGATGACAGCAGCGGTGCGGCGATTACCGATCCGCTCTCCCTGACCACGACTCAGGCCGCGGTGGACGCGGTGATCGATGTCAACGGCCAACAGGCGACGCGTTCCTCGAACACGATCTCGGACGTGATCCAGGGTGTGACCTTGAACTTGGTGGGCACCGACGCCAGCGGGGTGACCACCGCCCTGACCGTGGCCCAGGACCCGACCGGGATCACAAGTGCCGTTCAGGGCTTCGTCGATGCCTACAACGCCCTGCACAAGACCCTCGGGGATCTCGGTTCCAAGGCGCTGTCCGGCGACAGCACGCTGTCCCTGATCCAGTCCCAGTTGTTCGGAGTGATCAATACCCCGGCCACCGGCGTGAGCGGTACCTACTCGTATCTGGCGAGCATCGGCGTATCGATTCAGAAAGACGGCACCATGGCGCTCGACAGCACCCAGTTGACCACCGCCCTGAACACCGATCCGAACGGTGTCGCCCGGCTGTTCACCGACACCACCCAGGGGTTCGCCACGCGGTTCGGGAACCTGGCCCAGCAGCTCACGACGCCGAACGGGATCGTCGACGGCGAGACCCAGGGGCTGAACAGCCAGATCAGTTTTCTGCAGACCCAGATCGACAACCAGCAGGTGCGGCTCACCGCCGAGCAGCAGTCGCTGCGCCGGCAGTTCAGCGCGCTGGACGCCCTGCTCGGCACCATGCAGACGACCAGCAACTTTCTCACTCAGCAGCTCGCGGCGCTTCCGGGGTCGTGACCGGCGCGTATCGGGTTGCATTGCAAATAGGCGGCGCCTCGTCGGCGTCCGGGGTGGATTCAGGACTGGAGTCGAGAACATGAGCTATAACGACCTGCGCGGCGCCCTGCGTCACTACAACGAGACCGCCGTGGAATCGGGAATCGAGAACGCCGGCCCGCACCGGCTGGTGCAGATGCTTATGGCGGGGGCGCTGGAGAAGGTCGCCACCGCGCGCGGACACATGGAGCGCCGTGAATTCGAGGCCAAGGGGCGCCAGATCAGTTGGGCGGTATCCATCATCAACGGGCTGCGCATGAGTCTCGACACCGAGGCCGGCGGCGAGTTGGTGGAGAACCTCGACGGGCTCTATGACTATATGGTGCGGCGCCTGATGAGCGCGAACCTCGAGAATGACCCGGCGATCCTCACCGAGGTGGCCTCGCTGCTGCGCGAGATCAAGGCCGGCTGGGAGGCGATTCCCGAGGAGTACAAAAGCACCCCGCACGGCACGCCCGTCGCAACGGCCGGGAACGGTGCCAAGACGGCGACCACGCGCGGCGCCTGAACCTGTCTTCGAGACCCGCCCGATGACCCTGCCGGCGTCGCAACCTCCGCAGTCGCCCGCACCGGCGATGGAGGAGATCCTCGATCTGTGTCGCCTCATGCTCGAGTGCGCCGAGCGTGGTGACTGGGATACGGTGACGAGCCGCGAGCGCGAGCGGCGCGAATGCCTGGGGCGCTACTTTTCCGCGGAGCCCGCGCCCGGCGGATCTGCGGCGACGGGGCTGGCCGAGGCGATCCGCGAGATCGTCGCCATCGACCAGCGCATCATCGCCCTCGGTCAGGTTCGTCGCAACGAGATCGTCGCCTCCCTGCGTGCCCTCGAGAACGGTCGGCGGGGCGCGGCGGCCTACCGCGAGGGCCGGCGCTGACCGGGACGCCGCCCGGCGGCCCAGGGTTGTCTTGCGCGGACCGGGTCGGGTATGTTGCCGTTATGGAACCCCGCTCCCAGGACCCCTTCGCCGAAGGGCTGAGCTACGAGGACGCCCTTCCACTGCAGTGGCGGCCCATGGACGGGCCGCTGTCGGGCGAAGACTTTCTGCGACTGAACCGCGACAACGAAGCGGTTCTGAAGGTGGTGATGGTCCTCGGGGAGTCCCGCCCGGAATCCACCGATGACTCGAATCTCTCCAGCGAACTCGGCCACCTCGATTTCAAGCTGAATGTGCTGCTCGATCTGGTCGGGCAGCTCGTGACCCGGGAACAACGGCTCCCGGCCCCCGCCGGCCTGCGCCTGAGCGCGCGCGGTCTGGAGTGGGTGGCCGAATCACCTCCGGCGCCCGGTGCCCGTCTGCTGGTGAGTCTCTATCTGCACGCGCCGTATCCGCGCCCCGTGGAGTTGCCCGCCCGGGTGCTCTCGGTGGAGCCGGCGGCGTCCGGTGCCCGGGTCCGGGTCCGGTTCGAGGAACTCAGCGAGGCGGTGGCCGAGGGTCTTGAACGGCTGATCTTTCGCAATCACCGTCGTCTGATCGCTCAGAGCCGCACTCCGCGAAACGGCGATTGATTCACGGTTCTTGAAGACAAAATTTTGACATTTCCTCAGGATCATGTTTATTCTTACTTTATATCGAGGTTCATCTGGAGCGAGATCCGGGCCTCGTGCAACAATAACATCGATTTCATAGCGGACCCGGGCAGGGGGAGGATATAGACCCGGCAGCCCGCGGCAAGGCATCCCGGACATGGCGGAGCAGAAGGTCCTCATCGTCGATCGTGATCCGGAACGCGCGACGCGCTTTCAGGCGGTCCTGGAATTCATGGACTATGAGCCGGTCTTCCTCACCGAGTGCAGCGGTCGGTGGCGGGACGCTCTGGGCGGGTCGGATGCCTACCTCGCCGCCTTCCTCGGACCATGCGGGACCGGCGGCGAGTTGCGACGCGTCCTGAAGGAACTCGCCGAATTCGACCTACACGTCCCCGTTTTCCTGCTCGGCGGCGGCGCGTCGCCGCCGGCCGCAGGCGGCAACGGCGGCTCGCGCGTGCTGGGTAACCTGGACCTTCCGCTCAAGTACGCCCACCTCACCAGCGCCCTGCACCAGGCCCAGGTCTATCGCGATAACCAGCGCGGCCAGGAACAGCGCCGACCGGTCGAGTTGTTCCGCAGCCTGGTCGGGAACAGCCGCAGTGTGCAGGCCGTGCGACGGCTGGTCCGGCAGGTCGCCGAAACCGGCGCGAGCGTGTTGATCCTCGGCGAGACCGGCACCGGCAAGGAGGTGGTGGCGCGCAACATCCATTACTACTCCGCGCGTCGCGACAAGCCCTTCGTGCCGATCAACTGCGGCGCAATCCCGCCCGAGCTACTGGAGTCGGAGCTGTTCGGCCACGAGAAGGGCGCGTTCACGGGGGCGATCAGTGCGCGGCAGGGACGCTTCGAGTTGGCCGAGGGCGGCACGCTGTTCCTCGATGAGATCGGCGACATGCCGCTTGCCATGCAGGTGAAGCTGTTGCGGGTGCTGCAGGAGAAGACCTTCGAGCGGGTCGGCAGCAACAAGACCATCACGACCGACGTACGCATCATCGCCGCCACCCACCGCGACCCGGAAGAGCAGATCAAGGCCCGGAAGTTCCGCGAAGACCTCTATTACCGTCTCAACGTCTTCCCGATTCGGATGCCGCCGATGCGCGAGCGCGTCGAGGACCTCCCGCTGCTGGTCAACGAACTGATTACGCGGGTCGAGCGCGAGAAACGCGGCTCGGTCCGCCTGACCTCGGCGGCGGTCCTCGCGCTGTGTCAGTACGCTTGGCCGGGCAACGTGCGCGAGCTGGCGAACCTGATCGAGCGCCTGGCGATCCTCTATCCGTTCGGCGTCGTCGACGTCGGCGATCTGCCGGAGAAGTTCCGGTTCAACAGCGGGGGGGAGGAGACCGGGGTCCCCGCGCTCGCTCTCGAACCGCTGCTCGGCGCCGCTCTGGCGCAGGCGTCGACCGAGCCGCGACTGCCGCGCGAGGGCATCGATCTCAAGGAACACTTGAGCCATCTGGAAGTGGGCTTCATCAAGCAGGCGCTCGACGACGCGGACGGCGTCGTGGCGCATGCCGCCCGGCGACTCGGGATGCGCCGGACCACACTCGTCGAGAAACTGCGCAAGTACGGCCTGCAGCGTAGCGACGAGATGTCGAGTCTTTGACGTTTCTTGCATTCTGCCCGTCTATCCTATTGATTTTAATCTGACCCATCCTGCGGCATGGTTCTTGCTGACTCCAACGGCAAGGGTTCGCCGCCCCACCGGGGCGTGCCGGATACCCACCAGGAGCGGCGATGGGCCACGAGGAGAAGCAGCGCGCGCAGCAACTCACTGACGCATTCCGCGCGTTCAATGAGATGTCCGTGCAGCTCGCGGGCTCCTACCGGGAACTCGAAGGGCGCGTCGCGGAGCTGAACGAGGAATTGGCCGCGGCGCGCTCCGAGCGGCTTCGCCAACTCGCCGAGAAGGAACGGCTCGCCGATCGCCTGGCGCGACTCCTGGAGGGGCTCCCCGGCGGTGTCGTGGTCCTGGACGGGGACCGGCGTATCCAGGAGTGCAACCCCGCGGCCCGCGAACTGCTCGGTGGGACGCTCCTGGGCGAGGCGTGGGAGGCGGTCGCGCGACGCGCCTTCGAGCCGGGCGCCGGTGATGCCCGCGAAGTGCGCCTGCACAACGGCCGACGCGTGATCCTGTCGGTCCGCCCGCTGGCCGCCGAGCCGGGCCAGATCCTCCTGCTCCAGGACGTCACCGAGCAGCGCGCCCTGCAGGAACTGCTCAACCGCCATCGACACGTCGCCGCCATGGGCGACATGGCCGCCGGGCTCGCCCATCAGATCCGTACGCCGCTCGCCTCGGCCCTGCTCTATGCTTCGAACCTGGTGCGTGGGTCGCTCGGTGAGGAAGATCGCCGGCGCTTCGCCGAGCGCATCGTCGCGCGCCTGCATCATCTGGAGGGCATGGTCGAAGACACCCTGCGCTTCGCGCGCGGCGGCGTGCTGGGTGTGGAAGACATCGAGGTTCGGGCGCTGCTCGAGGAACTGCGCCAGATGATCGAGCCCCAGTTGCGCGCCGCCGGCGGCACGCTGGAGATCATGGATCGGGCCCCCGGGGCGCGCCTGCGCGGCAGCCGCGAGGCGCTGGTGGGGGCGCTGCACAATCTGGCCGCGAACGCCCTGCAGGCGGCCGACCGTGCTCCGCGTCTGCGTCTGCACTTGGCCATCGAGGCTCCCGACGCGCTGTGCCTGGAATTCTCCGACAACGGCCCCGGCATCCCGGCACCGTTGTGCGAGCGGGTCTTCGAGCCGTTCTTCACTACGCGCCCCGACGGCACCGGTCTGGGCCTGGCGGTCGTGCATGCGGTCGTGCAGGCCCACCACGGCGAGATCCGCGTGGAGTCCGCCGCAGGGGAGGGGGCCCGGTTCCACATCCGTCTGCCGCTGGCCGAGGCGGGTGCGGCGCTGCCGGCCGATCTCCCGCGTCCCGCACGCGCGGTTGCACCCGAGCGCGGCGTGCAGACCGGTGTCGGAGCCGTCTCCGGTTCGACTGTGTTGTGTAAGGAGGTCCGCCCATGAGCCGATCCGCCGTCCTGGTGGTGGAAGACGATCACGACCTGCGCGAGGCGCTGTGCGATACGTTGGAGGTGGCCGGCTACCGCGCACTCGGCGCGGACGACGGTACCGCCGCCCTGGAGGCGATCGGCAGCGAGCCTGTGGTGATGGTGGTAAGCGACGTCCAGATGCGTCCCATGGACGGGTACCACCTGCTGAAGAAGATTCGCGCGCGCCGCCCGGAACTCCCGGTCGTGTTGATGACCGCCTACGGGACCATCGAGAAGGCGGTTGCCGCGATGCGCGACGGGGCGACGGACTACCTGGTCAAGCCGTTCGAGGCGGACCGGCTGGTCGAACTGGTCGGGCGCTATCTGCCGGCCGCGCACAGCGCGGACTTGGTGGCGGAGGATCCCGCCACCCGACGGATGCTGGAACTCGCCTCGCGGGTCGCGGCGAGCGAGGCCACGGTGATGATCGCCGGCGAGAGCGGTACCGGCAAGGAGGTCTTCGCGCGCTATATCCATCATCACTCGGCGCGCGCCGCCGGGCCCTTCGTGGCGATCAATTGCGCGGCGATTCCCGAGAGCATGCTCGAGGCGGTCCTGTTCGGCCATGAGAAGGGGGCGTTCACCGGCGCCTACCAGGCCCATCCCGGCAAGTTCGAGCAGGCTCAGGGCGGGACGCTGCTGCTCGACGAGGTCTCGGAGATGGACCTGAGCCTGCAGGCCAAGCTGCTGCGCGTCCTGCAGGAACGGGAGGTGGAACGCCTCGGCGGTCGCCGCCCCGTCGCCCTGGACGTTCGCGTGCTGGCCACCACGAACCGCAACCTGCGCGCGGAGGTCGTCGCGGGCCGCTTTCGCGAAGACCTGTTCTATCGTTTGAACGTCTTCCCGCTGAGCCTGCCGCCGTTGCGCGAGCGCCCCGGCGACATCCTGCCGCTGGCGCGGCGGGTGACGGAGCACTACGGGCGGGATCGGCGCGTCCCGCCGCGCCTGTCGGAGGGGGCCGAGCAGCGCCTGTTGCGACACACCTGGCCGGGCAACGTGCGGGAACTGGAAAATCTCGTGCAGCGCGCGCTGATCCTGGCATCGGGGGAAGTGATCGGGCTCGAACATCTGCACTTCGAGTTTGGTGAGGAGCCCGTGTTCGATCCGGCGCCGATCGGCGAGCCGGAACCGCTCACGCGGGCGAGGGGGGAGTGTGAGGGAGGTGCGTCGAGCCTCGAGGAGGACCTGCGCGTGCGCGAGCAGCGCCTGATCCTGGATGCGTTGTGCGAGGGGCGCGGAAGTCGCAAGCGCGCCGCCGAGAAACTCGGGATCAGTCCACGTACGCTGCGCTACAAACTGGCCCGGCTGCGGGAATCGGGCGTGGAAATCCCCACTTTGTTTGGCGCGGAACATGCATGATGCGGAAGATGGAGGACGGGCGAAGGCGTCGTCCGCCACGGCCGTCGGCACACCGGCCGGCGGCACGGATACTCAATCCTACGGAGAACGTCGGACATGAGCCAGGTTGACGTCACACAGTTGTTGACCCAGATGCGGGCCATGGCCGCGCGCGCCGATCAGGGGATCGGCATCGGGCCGGGCGCGGGCGCCGCGCAGCAGGCGGGACAGGTGAACTTCGCACACCTGCTCAAGGAGTCGGTCGACAAGGTCAATGAGACCCAGCAACAGGCGGCCGGCCTGTCGCGCGACTTCGAACTCGGCAAGAGCCAAGTGAATCTCGCGGAGGTGATGGTGGCGCTACAGAAGGCCAGTGTCTCCTTCGAGGCGATGGTCCAGGTGCGCAACAAGCTGGTCTCCGCCTATCAGGAGATCATGAACCTGCCCGTCTGAGGTTTCATCAGACATAGGATCGGGCCCGGAGATCCGGATCCCGGACCGTACCAGCGGGATAAGAGTATATGGCCAACGAGGCTGCCAGCACGCGTTCCCTCGCAACCTCCCTGCAGGGGCTGAGTCGTCTGCCGGCGATACGCCAACTCGGCGTGATGATCGGGCTCGCCGCCAGCGTCGCTCTCGGCGTAGCCGTCGTGCTTTGGTCCCAGACCCCGACTTACGGCGTCCTGTACGGCAATCTTTCGAACAAAGACGCCGCGCAGGTGGTGCAGGCCCTGCAGAAGGACGACATCTCCTATCGGATCGACCCGAACACCGGTGCGGTGATGGTCCCGGCCGAGAAGGTGCACGCCGCGCGCCTGCGGCTCGCCGGTCAGGGGCTGCCCAAGGGTACCGCCGCCGGTTTCGAGCTGTTCGGCAAGCACGACAGCTTCGGCACCAGCCGGTTCGTCGAGAATGTGCGCTACCAGCAGTCCCTGGAAGCGGACCTCGCGCGTTCGGTCATGACCCTCGACAGCGTGGAGGCCGCCCGCGTCCATGTGGCGATCCCGCGCAACCCGACCTTCCTGCGAAACCATGAGAAGGCGAGCGCATCGGTGTTGGTCAAGCTCTACCCGGGACACACGCTCGACCCGGGGCAGGTATCCGCTATCGTGCATCTGGTCGCTTCCAGCGTCCCGAATCTACAGGCTGCGCGCGTCACCGTGGTGGACCAGCGGGGTCGGCTGCTGACGCCGTCCGATCCCAACAGCACGATGGCGATCACCTCCAACCAGTTCCAATACACGCAACGCGTCGAGCACAGCTACGTTCGCCGCATCGAGAATCTGCTCACGCCGATCCTCGGTCCCGGCAAGGTGCGTGCGCAGGTGGTGGCCGACCTCGATTTCACCTCTACCGAGCAGACGCGTGAGACCTATGATCCGGATCAGCCGGCGTTGCGCAGCGAACAGACCATGGATGAGACCAACACCGGTGCCGCCGGCGCCATGGGCGTGCCCGGCGCGCTCTCCAATATGCCGCCCGGCGCCGGGGCGGCGCCGGCCCGGGTGACGTCGTCCGTCAAGGCGCAGGGGGCCAAGTCCACCCCGGCCGGGCCGACCAGCACGGTGCGCCGCGCCACGCGCAACTACGAACTCGATCACACCATCAGCCACACGCGCCTGCCCAGCGGCAGCATACGACGCTTGTCGGTGGCGGTGCTGATCGACAACCAAGTCGGTACCGACCACAACGGCAAGACGGTGCGCAAGCCGCTCGCTCCCAAGGAACTGGCGCGCATCACGGCGCTGGTCAAGGATGCCATCGGCTTCGATCCGCGCCGGGGCGACACGGTCAATGTGATGAGCGCCGCCTTCCAGAGTCTGCCGACCCCGCAGCCGTTGCCGGTGCCGCCGCTGTGGAAGCAGCCGTGGCTCTGGGATCTCGGCAGGCAGTTGCTGGGAGGCGTGGCGGTGTTGCTGCTGATCTTCGGGGTGCTGCGTCCGTTGTTGCGCAGCCTCGCCGAGAAGGGCGCCGCCCTGCCGGTGCCGGTCGGTGCGGCACCGGGCGGTGTCCCCGGCGGTATCGCCGAGGACCGGCTTACCCTCGGCGGGCAGCCGGGGGCGCAGCGACTGGCCGGGTCGGGCGGCTACGACGAGCGGTTGCAGGCGGCCAAGACCATGGCGACCCAGGATCCGAAGCGGGTGGCGCAGGTGGTCAAGACCTGGGTGGGCGACGATGGTTGATGCGAATCCGCAACGATTGTCGGGGACCGAGCGCGCCGCGGTCCTGCTGCTGGCGATCGGCGAGCAGGATGCCGCCGAGGTCCTCAAGCACATGGGGCCCAAGGAGGTTCAGAAGCTGGGTTCGGCGATGGCTTCGCTCACCTCGGTATCGCGCGCCGAAGTCGGGGTCGTGCTCGAGGAATTCGTCGGCGCGGTGGAGAACCAGACCGCGCTCGGGGTCGGTTCCGACGATTATATCCGCAACGTGCTGGTGCGCGCGCTCGGCGAGGACAAGGCCGGCGGGGTGATCGACCGGATTCTGCTCGGGCGCAACAGCAAGGGCCTGGAGTCGATGAAATGGATGGACCCGCGCGCGGTGGCCGAGGTCATCCGCCTCGAACACCCGCAGATCATCGCCATCGTGCTCTCCTATCTCGACTGCGACCACGCCGCCGACGTGCTCTCGTTCCTCCCGGAGCGGATCCGCGCCGACGTGCTGCTGCGCATCGCCACCCTGGACGGCATCCAGCCCAACGCTCTGCGCGAACTCGACGAGATCATGGAGAAGCAGTTCCAGGGGGCCTCGAACGTGAAATCCTCCAGCGTCGGGGGCGTCAAGACCGCCGCGGAGATCCTCAACTTCGTCGACGGCGGCATCGAGGCCTCGATCATGGACCAGATCACGGAACTCGACGCGGACCTCGGGCAGAAGATCCAGGACAAGATGTTCGTCTTCGACAACCTGGCGGAAGTCGACGATCGCGGCGTTCAGTCGCTGCTGCGCGAGGTTTCCTCCGAGTCCCTGATCGTGGCGCTGAAGGGTGCCGACGAGACGGTCAAGGAGAAGATCTTCAAGAACATGTCCAAGCGCGCCTCCGAGATGCTGCGCGACGATCTCGAGGCCAAGGGCCCGGTACGCCTGTCGGACGTGGAGACGGCGCAGAAGGAGATCCTGGCGATCGCACGGCGCATGGCGGAGGCCGGCGACCTGGCGCTGGGCGGAAAGGGCGCGGAACAATATGTCGGATAAAGTCATCCCGGCCGGAGAGGCGCGCGTCGTGCCCTGGCAGATCCCGGAAGTGGGCGCGGGTGAGCAACGGGGCACGCGCGTCGCGGGTCTGCCCACCGTCGGCGGGCTGGAACGGCTGCAAAAGCAGGCCTATGAGGAGGGCTACGCCCGGGGGCGCGAGGAGGGGCGCGCGGCCGGGCGCGAGGAGGTTGCGGCGCGCGCCGCGCGCCTGGATGCACTGCTTGGCACCCTCGCACGTCCCTTCGAGGAACTCGACGAGCAGGTCGAGCAGGAACTGGTGCGCCTGGCGCTGGCCATCGCGCAACAGCTGGTGCGACGCGAGGTCAAGGCCGATCCCGGCCAGATCGTGGCGATCGTGCGCGATGCGCTCGCGGCGCTCCCGGTGAGCGCACGCGGCGTGCGCCTGCACCTGCACCCGGAGGACGCGCAATTGGTCCGCGAGGTCCTGTCGTTGGGCGACGCGCAGCGCCCATGGCAGATCGTCGAGGATCCGGTGCTTGCTCGCGGTGGTTGCCGGGTGGTGAGCGAGTCCTCGCACATCGATGCGAGCCTCGAGGCCCGCCTGGCGGCGCTCGCCGCGGCGGTGCTCGGCGGCGAGCGCGAGGACGACGGGTGAGGCGCGGCGTGCCGCGCGCGGGGGCGGGGACATGAGGCGGGCGCCGATACCGGAGATCCCACGCGGTGCGTACTGGTGCGAGCGCCTGGCGGGTTGCCGGGCGCGGCTGCGCCCGCCGCCGCTGGTGGTCGAGGGCAAGCTCACGCGCATGGTCGGCCTGACCCTGGAGGCGGCCGGTTGCCAGGAAGCGGTCGGCGGACGCTGCGTAGTGGCGAGTGCGGCGGGTCCTTCCATCGAGGCCGAGGTGGTGGGTTTCGCCGGCGACCGGCTGTTCCTGATGCCGACCGGGGAGTTGCGCGGTCTGATGCCGGGCGCGCGGGTGATTCCCACGCACCGCGTGTGCGAGGCCGCCGTTGGGCACGGCCTGCTCGGGCGCGTGCTGGACGGGGCGGGGCGGGCGCTCGACGGACTGGGCCCCTTGCGCACCGAGGCGCGGGTGCCGCTCATCGGGCGGCCCATCAATCCGATGGCGCGGGCCTCGATTCGCGAACAACTCGACGTCGGCGTGTGTGCCATCAATGCACTGTTGAGCGTCGGGCGCGGTCAGCGCCTGGGGCTCTTCGCCGGCAGCGGCGTCGGAAAGAGCGTACTGCTCAGCATGATGACCCGCTACACCAACGCCGACGTGATCGTGGTCGGATTGATCGGCGAACGCGGCCGCGAGGTCAAGGAGTTCGTGGAAGGCAACCTCGGTGCGGAGGGTCTGGCGCGCGCGGTGGTGGTCGCGACTCCGGCGGATCACCCGCCGCTGATGCGTCTGCACGGGGCGATGCTCGCCACCGCCATCGCCGAATATTTCCGGGATCAGGGGTTGCAGGTGCTGCTGCTCATGGACTCGCTCACGCGCTACGCCCAGGCGCAGCGCGAGATCGCGCTCGCCATCGGCGAGCCGCCCGCAACCAAGGGCTATCCGCCGTCGGTCTTCGCCCGGTTGCCGCAGCTCGTGGAACGTGCCGGCAACGGCGACGCGCGCGGCGGTTCGATCACCGCCTTCTATACGGTGCTGACCGAGGGCGATGACCAGAACGATCCGATCGCCGACGCCGCGCGCGCGATCCTCGACGGGCACGTGGTGCTCTCCCGCCCGCTGGCCGAGACGGGGCACTATCCGGCGATCGACATCGAGGCCTCCATCAGCCGCGCCATGACCGAGATCGTGACCCCCGAGCACCAGCGCGCCGCGCAGCGCTTCCGGCACCTCTATACCGTATATCAACAACACCGCGACCTGATCAGCGTCGGCGCCTATCAGAAGGGCGGCGATCCGCAGGTGGACGAGGCCATCGCCTACCATCCGCGACTCATGGAGTTCCTGCGCCAGGACAAGCGGCAGCCGGTATCCCTGGAAGAGAGCATACAGGGCCTGCAGGCGCTGTTGCAGGAGACGACGATATCCCCGGTGAGCGGGGCCGATTGAGCCGGGGCGACGGCACGGATTGATAACGAATGACACGATCCAAACGCATGCAGCCCATCGCCCGGCTGGCGGCCGAGCGCGAGCGCAACGCCGCGCGCGAACTGGGCGCGAGTCGGCGTGAACTGGAGGCGCACCGCGGCCGGTTCCGGGAGTTGTGCGGCTACCGCGACGAGTATGCGCGTCGTCTCCGCGAGGCGGGCGTACGGGGGATCGACGCGGTGCAGTTGCGCGACTACCGCTCGTTCCTCACCCGGCTCCACGAGGCCATCGCCGAACAGGAGCGCCTCGTCATGGCGGCGCAACGCGACTGGGAGGCATACACGGCGCGTTGGCGGGGCACGCGCATCCGCACCAAGGCGTTGGACAAGGTGGTGGAGCGCTTGCAGCACGACGAGGACCGCCGGGAGCGCTGTCGCGAGCAGGGCGAGAGCGACGAGCACGCGCAGCGCCGCCGCCCGGACCCCAAAGAGAGTTGAACGGCGGGCGGGGAGCGAGGCCCGTCGGTCGGGCCGGTGATTGGTATGGTCCTTGCTTGATCACAGGGTGAGTTCCGAATCGTGGAATCGCCCCATGAACCCAGGCAATCCGGATTCCATCGCGCGGTCGTCGATCCGCAACGTCGCGGAGGTAGCGGCACCGCATGTCGCGCGCGGTGGTAACGCCAAGTCGCACGGGGGGTTTCTCCATCTCTTGGAGAAGGACCTGAAGGCCGCGGCGGGGCACGGATCGGCGCTCGCGCGTGAGATCCTGGGAGTGCTTGACGGATCAGCGGCGGCATCGGGGCCGCAGTCCGCGTCTTTGCCGGGGCACAAGAGCGCCCGAGACGGCAAGCCGTTGCCGGATGGCACGTCTTTGTCCGGCGCGGCGGAACTGCTGGCGCTCCTGGCCCGGCTGTTGCCGGGGGGGGATCCCCGGACGGCCGTCGGGACCGGTGGTGCACACGGTACTGATGAAGGTCGCACCGACGGGGCCGATTCCCGCCACGGTGCCAAGACCGGGGGACTCACACGACTGCTTCGGGTGCTCGAATCCGCAACCCGGGCCGATAGCGGTACGACGAACTCATCGAAGACGGCCGGCGGGTCCCCGGGCGGAGAGAAGGGGTTCGAGGCGCGCCTGGCCGCCATGCTACACGCCGCCGACAGCGTGCCGGACGCGCGGCTCGCACGCCTGTTGCTCCAGCCCGCGGGGCAGAACCCGAACCCGTCGACGGCGGCGGCCGGCGGTACGCCGCCCACTGCTCCGGCGCACGGCGACGGGACCGCGGGCGCGGTCCCGTTCGCGCTTTCCTTCGCGACCGGGATCGGACCTCCCGCAGGGCCGGTGAGCGCGCACGCCGCGCCGCCGGTGACCGTCCCCCCGAATCACCCGGCCTGGGGCGAGGCGATGAGCAGCCGCGTGCTCTGGGTGTTGGACCATCAACTGCCGAGCGCCAGTGTACGACTCAATCCCCCGGGGCTCGGCCCCCTCGAGATCCGGATCAGCCTTCACCAGGACCAGGCCCAGGTCAGCTTCGCCAGTCATCATGCCGTGGTGCGCGACGCGGTGGAGGCGGCGCTCCCGCGCCTGCGTGAGATGCTCGCCGGCAACGGCGTGACCCTCGCCGGGGTGAACATCTCCCACCAGTCCCTGTCCGACCGCGGTTCCGGAGATGCCTCGGGGCGCAGGTCGTACCGGGATGGGGTCCCGGCGGTGGCCGCTCTTTCCGGCGAGGAGCCCGCGTTCGCAGCGCCCGGGCGCCCGGCGGCGGTGGCGCTTGGTCTGGTCGACTTCTACGTCTGAACGCCCGGCAGTCTTGGGCGGTGCCGCTCCATTCCTTCTGCACATCCCTCCCTGCTCGCGACAAGCAGTTCCCCGAACGCCGGATTTGTCCCAGGGATACCCGCTCCTGCGCCGGGTTCCGCCAACTTTTCGGCTGAGTGCGCGGTCGGAGCGGCGTCAAGACATCGACGCCGGCTGGATGCGCCTTTGTAACCGACTGAAATTGAACTTGTAATATCACACTTTCCGGTGGCATAGCTTTTGCTAAACCCACAGCGAGTTCCCCATTCTCCTGATAGGAAGCAAGACGATGGCCGGACGGGACAAGGAAGAAGAGGCGCCCCCGACGCCCAAGGCCGCCCCGCAGTGGCGGAAGTTCGTACTGATCGGGGTCGGTGTGCTGCTGGTGATGGGCATCGGCATCGGCGCCACCCTGCTGTTGGTGAAAACCGAATTGGTCCCATCGAAGGCCTCTGCGGCGGTCGGCACGAGGCATGGCGAGACGGGCGCCAAGGCCGGTGCCGCCCACGTCGCCAAGGCCGCCCCGCGTAAATCGAAGGGCAAGCCGCTCTATCTGGCCATCGATCCGGCGTTCGTGGTCAATCTCCAGGACCACGGCAGCCTGCGCTTCCTGCAGGTCGGCGTCGAGGTGATGACCCACCAGCACCAGGTCATCGATGCGTTGAATCTGAACATGCCCCAGGTACGGGATCGGCTGGTGATGCTCTTCAGCAGCCAGACCTATGAGTCGGTGAACACCCTGCAGGGCAAGGAGCATCTGCGCAAGGAGGCGCTGGTGCAGATCCGCCAAGTGATGCAGAAGGAGATCGACGAGCCCGGCGTCGATGCGGTGTACTTCACCAGTTTCGTGATGCAGTAGCCATGGCCGCAAACGACCTGCTTTCCCAGGAAGAAATCGACGCCCTGCTGCACGGCGTGTCCAGCGGGGACGTGGATACCGAGGATGACGCCCCGTTGCCGGGCGAGGTCCGCTCCTACGATTTCACCAGCCAAGATCGGATCGTGCGCGGGCGCCTGCCTACGCTGGAGATGATCAACGAACGCTTCGCCCGCTATTTCCGGATCTCGCTGTTCAACCTGCTGCGCCGCGCCGGAGAGATCTCGGCCAACGGCGTGCAGATGCTCAAGTTCGCCGAGTATGTGCACAGCCTCTATGTGCCGACCAGCCTCAACATGGTGCGCATCAAACCGCTGCACGGCACCGCGCTGGTCATCCTGGATCCGAAGCTGGTGTTCATCATCGTCGACAACTTCTTCGGCGGCGACGGGCGCTTCCCGGCCAAGATCGAGGGCCGCGAGTTCACCCCGACGGAGCGGCGCGTGATCCGCATGATCCTCGATCAGGCCTTCAAGGATCTCAAGCAGGCCTGGGCGGCGGTGCTGCCGGTGGAGTTCGAGTACCTGAGTTCCGAGGTCAACCCGCATTTCGCCAACATCGTCAGTCCCACCGAGGTCGTGGTGGTCAGCTCGTTTCACGTCGAACTGGAGGGGGGCGGCGGCGATCTCCACGTGACCATGCCGTACGCCATGGTCGAACCGATCCGGGAACTGCTGGACGCGGGGGTGCAGAGCGACCGCGGTGAACTGGACGAGCGTTGGCTCGGCGCCATGCGCGAAGAGGTGAAGAGCGCTCCGCTGGAGATCTGCAGCAACCTGGTCGAGACGCAGATCACCATCGGCGAGTTGATGCGGTTGCGTCCCGGGGACGTGATCCCGATCGAGTTGCCCGAGAAGGTAACTATCACCGCCGAGGATATCCCGCTGTTCCGGGGTCGGTTCGGCGTGTCCCAAGGGCACAACGCGATCAAGATCCTCGAACGCGTCGCGCGCAATCCGGTCTAGCAGCTCCGAACGGGGAAATACGATGAACGATTCCACGCACACTGAAGACAATGCCTCGGCCGACGGGGATTGGGCCGCGGCGCTGGAGGAACAGGCCGCGGCCGGAGGGACGGCGGCGAGCGGAGACGGTGCCGGGGAGCAGGCGCAGCAGGCGGCCCCGGACGCCGGCGTGGACCGCGCGCAGTTCGAGGAACTCGATCCCGAACCGGTCGCGGCCGGCGACGGCAACCTCGACGTCGTACTCGACATCCCGGTGACGATCTCCATGGAGACCGGGCGTACTCGGATCAACATCCGCAACCTGCTGCAGCTCAATCAGGGGTCGGTGGTGGAACTGGATCGCATCGCCGGCGAGCCCATGGACGTGCTGGTGAACGGGACCCTGATCGCCCATGGCGAGGTGGTGGTGGTCAACGAAAGGCTCGGCATCCGATTGACCGATGTAATCAGCCCGAGCGAGCGCATCCGCAAGCTGCGCTAGGCGGCGAGGACGGAGAAGCCGATGTCCGCTCATGCATGCAGGTCGACGCTCGCACCGGTGTTCCTCGTCGGATCCTGGGCCGCGCCGTGGGCCTGCCTGGCGGCCGGGGAGGCGCCCGCGGCCCATGCCCAGCCGATCGCCCTCGGTCTGGGCGCGGTGGTGCACCTGTTGCTCGGTCTGGGGGTGGTGCTCGCGCTGATCGTCCTCAGCGCCTGGATGTACCGCCGGCTGGCGCGCGTGCCGCGCGGGGTGAGCGGGGCGTTACGCGTGCTCGGCGGATTGTCCATGGGGGCGCGCGAGCGGGTCGTGTTGATCCAGGTCGGCGAGGAACAGTTGCTGCTGGGGGTCGCGCCGGGACGCATCCGGACCCTGCACGTGCTGGCCGAACCGATCCGCGCCGCTGCGCCGCCGGCGCCGGCGAACGAAGGGTTCGCCCGGCGCCTGGCCGCCGCTCTTTCCCAACGGAGGGTACCGTGAAGCGCATCCTTTTCCCCGTGGCGCTGCTCGTTCTGACCCTGGCGCCGGTCGGTCTGGCCATGGCGCAGCCGGGGATCGCGGCGTTCACCGTCATGCCCGGTCCGAAGGGTTCCGAGACCTATACGCTGAGCCTGCAGATCCTGGCGCTGATGACCGCGCTCACCCTGCTGCCGGCCGGGCTGCTGATGATGACCGCGTTTACGCGCATCGTCATCGTGCTCGCGCTGCTGCGCCAGGCCCTGGGCACCATGCAGACCCCCTCCAACCAGATCCTGATCGGACTTTCGCTCTTCCTCACCTTCTTTGTCATGGCCCCGGTCTTCAACAAGGTCTACGACAAGGCCGTGCAGCCGTATCTGAATGAGCAAATCCCCGCAACGGAGGCGGTGCAACGCGCCGCTGCGCCGTTTCGCGGCTTCATGCTGCACCAGACGCGCACGGCGGACCTCGCCATGTTCATGCGCATCTCCGGGCACGGCCTGGTGAATTCGACCAGCCAGATCCCGTTCTCCGTTCTGGTTCCGGCGTTCGTGACCAGCGAACTGAAGACCGCCTTCCAGATCGGATTCCTGATATTCATCCCCTTTCTGGTGATCGATATCGTGGTTGCCAGCCTGCTGATGTCGATGGGGATGATCATGCTCTCGCCGATGCTGATTTCGCTGCCGTTCAAGATCCTGTTGTTCGTGCTGGTCGGCGGCTGGTCACTGATCATGGGCACATTGGCGTCGAGTTTCTACACGTAGCGGGGCGTGCCCCGCGGGCCGGAGAGGCGATTTACGATGAACACGGATGCGATTCTCGGCGTGGTGCAGCAGGCGATGCAGCTCACCATTCTGCTCTCGGCGCCGCTGCTGCTCTCGGCGTTGGCGGTCGGCCTGCTGGTGGCGGTCTTCCAGGCGGCGACCCAGATCAACGAGATGACGCTGACCTTCATCCCGAAGCTGATCGCCGTGGTGGTCACGCTCTCGGTGGCCGGCCACTGGATGCTCGGGCTGTTGGTGGAGTTTACGCGGCAGATGATTCAGAACATCCCGCGCATCGTCGGCTCGTGAGCACGGGTCGTGGACAGGACGGGCGGGCGCCCGGGGCGGGCGGGGGCGGGACGCGATGCTGACCTTCACCAGCGCGCAGATCGCCGGCTGGGTCGGAAGCGGCCTCTGGCCGCTGATGCGCATCGGCGCGATGCTCGCGGTCGCGCCGATCTTCGCCGGGCGCATGATCTCGGTGCGCATCCGGACCATCCTGGCGCTGGCGATCACCTGGGTGCTGGTGCCGATCATCCCGCCGGCCCCGGCGATCGATCCGCTCTCCGCGCAAGGCCTGCTGATCAGCGTGCAGCAACTGGCGATCGGCGTGGCCATGGGGTTCGTCGTGCAACTCGTGTTCGGGGCCGTGGTGATCGCCGGGCAGAGTATCGCCGTCGGTATGGGGCTCGGCTTCTCGGAGGTGGTCGATCCGCTGAACGGCGTGCAGGTGCCGGTGCTGAGCCAGTTCTATGCGATCACCGCGACGCTGCTGTTCCTGGCCCTCAACGGGCACCTGCTCCTGATCCAGGTGCTCGCGGCGAGTTTCCATGCGCTCCCGGTCGGCCCGCTCGGCCTGGACCGTGCCGACCTCTGGCAATTGGCCGGCTGGGGCAGCCAGATGTTCGCCGGCGCGATCACCATCGCACTGCCGGCACTGCTCTCGCTGATCCTCGTCAATCTGGCGTTCGGCATGGTGACCAAGGCCGCGCCGCAGATGAATATCTTCGCGGTGGGCTTCCCGGTGACCATCCTTGTGGGCTTCGTGCTGATACTGGTCACCCTGCCGGCGCTCGGCGACCAGTTCCAGAGCCTGGCGGGCAGCGCCTTCGTGCTGCTCTCGCGCCTGTTCGGCGCGGGCGGGTGAGCCATGGCCGAAGCCGACCAACAGGAACGCACCGAAAAGGCCACCTCCAAACGCCTCGACGACGCGCGCAAGAAGGGACAGGTCCCGCGTTCCCGGGACCTCAACACGACGCTCCTGCTGTTGTTGTCCTCGCTCGCCTTCCTGGTGCTCGGGCGGCATATGCTGGAGGGGCTGACCGAACTGGTGCGTACCGGCATCAGCATTCCTCGCGACCGGCTCGTCCATGCCGACTGGTTGGTGACGGTATTAGTGCACGATTTCCACATCGCCCTGATCCTGCTCGCGCCGTTCCTGGCGGTCACGGTGTTCGCCGCTCTGCTCGGGCCGCTGGCGCTCGGCGGCTGGGCGTTCAGCACCGAGAGCCTGGCGCCCGACCTGAGCAAGCTCGACCCGGTAAAAGGCCTGGGCAAGCTGTTTTCGGCGCAGGGGCTGGTCGAACTCGTGAAATCGATCGCCAAGGTGATCCTCGTGAGCGTGGTGGCGGGCGCCATGCTCTGGCGGTTCCGCGACCAGATCCTCGCCATGAGCTACGAACCCCTGTGGTCCGCCGCCGCGCACGGCGCACATCTGATCGGCCTGTCCCTGCTGGTGCTCAGTGTGGCGCTGGCGCTGATCGCCGCCATCGACGTTCCCTTCCAGATCTGGAACCACGGGCGCCAGTTGCGTATGACGCACCAGGAGGTCAAGGACGAATTCAAGGAGACGGAGGGCGATCCACAGATCCGCGCGCGCGTGCGTCGCATGCAGCGGGAGGTGGCCCAGCGGCGCATGATGGAGGAGGTGCCCAAGGCGGACGTGGTGGTGACCAACCCCACCCACTATGCAGTGGCGCTGCGCTACGAGCAGGAGAAGATGGGCGCCCCGCGCGTGGTCGCCAAGGGCGCCGACCTCGTGGCGCTCAAGATCCGCACCGTGGCGCAGGCGCATGGGATCCCGACCTTCAGTGCGCCGCCGCTGGCGCGCGCCTTGTACCACGGCACGCAACTCGACCAGGAGGTGCCGGCGGCGCTGTACGTGGCGGTGGCGCAGGTGTTGGCCTACGTCTATCACCTGCGCGAGGCGCACGAGGGGGGATTCGCCGAGCCCCGGCCGCCGACCGATCTTCCGGTCCCCGATGACCCGGCGCCCGGCCCGTGATGAGGTTGCGCCGTTCGGGAATAGGCACCCGGCGGGCGCCGGACGACCGAGAAGCGGAGTGACACGACGATGAATCAGAGCACCATGCTCACGGCGGCCCGCGATCTGGCGCGCAGCGGTCTGGGGGCGCCGATCCTGCTTATCCTGATGCTCGCGATGGTGGTGCTGCCGCTGCCGCCGATCGCCCTGGATCTGCTCTTCACCTTCAATATCGCGCTCTCCCTGATCATCCTGCTGGTGGTCATCTACAGCCGGCGGCCCCTGGACTTCTCGATTTTCCCGTCCGTGCTGCTGATCGGGACACTGCTGCGCCTGGCCCTGAATATCGCCTCCACGCGCGTGGTGCTGCTGCACGGGCAGAACGGGCCGGGTGCCGCGGGGCATGTCATCAAGGCCTTCGGCGAGTTCGTCGTGGGCGGCAACTACGCCGTCGGCTTGGTGGTGTTCATCATCCTGGTGATCATCAACTTCGTGGTGGTGACCAAGGGCGCGACCCGTGTCTCCGAGGTGACCGCGCGTTTCACCCTGGACGCGATGCCCGGCAAGCAGATGGCCATCGACGCCGATCTCAACGCGGGCATCATCACCCATGAGGAGGCCCGCGAGCGGCGCGCCGAGATCAGCCGGGAGGCCGAGTTCTACGGGTCGATGGACGGTGCCAGCAAGTTCGTGCGCGGGGATGCCGTCGCCGGCATCCTGATCCTGATCATCAACATCCTGGGCGGCCTGGCAGTGGGCGTGCTCCAGCATCACATGCCGCTGCAGGATGCTCTGCATACCTATACGCTGCTGACCATCGGTGACGGCCTGGTGGCGCAGATCCCCGCGCTGCTCCTGTCGACCGCCGCCGCGATCATCGTCACCCGGGTTTCCTCCGCCCAGGATCTGGGCGAGCAGGTGATCAGCCAGCTCTTCAGCAGCCCCCGGGCGCTCGCCATCACCGCCGGGGTGATCGGTCTGCTCGGACTGATCCCCGGCATGCCCAACTTCGCCTTCCTGACGCTCGCCGTGCTGCTGGGCGTCGGGGCCTATTGGTTGTACTCCCGCGCCGGCGCCGAGGAGGCCGAGGCGGCGCAGACCGCGCCCGAGCAGGGGCCCGCCGAGCCGAGCGACCTGAGCTGGGACGACGTGCAGCCGGTCGATCTCATCGGTCTGGAGGTCGGCTACCGGCTGATCCCGCTGGTGGACAAGAACCAGGGCGGGCAGTTGATGGCGCGCATTAAAGGAGTGCGTAAGAAGCTCTCCCAGGAACTCGGTTTCCTGGTGCAGCCGGTGCACATCCGCGACGACCTGGATCTGGCCCCCAACATCTACCGGATCAGTCTGCTCGGCGTCCCGGTCGGCGAGTCGGAGGTGTTCCCGGATCGCGAGTTGGCCATCAACCCGGGACAGGTGTTCGGCACCCTGCAGGGGGTGACGGTCAAGGACCCGGCGTTCGGCCTGGAGGCGGTCTGGATCGAGCCGGGGCAGCGCGACGAGGCGCAGGCGATGGGTTATACGGTGGTCGACGCCGGCACGGTGATCGCCACACACCTCAGCCAGGTGATCCAGGATCACGCCCACGAGTTGCTCGGCCACGAGGAGATCCAGCAGCTACTCGATCTGCTCGCGCGCTCCCAGCCCAAGCTGGTCGAGAATCTCGTCCCCAAGACCCTGTCCCTGGGCGTAGTGCTGAAGGTCCTGCAGAACCTCCTGGCGGAGCGGATTCCGATCCGCGACATGCGCACGATTGCCGAAACCCTGGCGGCCCACGCCCCGCAAAGTCAAGACCCCGGCGTCCTCACGACCGCGGTGCGGGCCGCCCTGGGGCGCCTTATCGTTCAACATATCAATGGGATGAGCAGCGAGCTGCCGGTGATCACGCTGGATCCCGCACTGGAACAGATATTGCACCAGTCATTGCAATCCAGTGGAGAAAGCGGAGGGGGCATGGAACCGGGACTGGCGGAGCGGCTGCACGGCTCGCTGGCGCAGGCGGCGCAGCGTCAGGAGGTGGCGGGTCAGCCCGCGGTCCTCCTGGTCCCGCCTCAGATCCGGCCCTGGCTGGCTCGCTGGTTGCGACACACGATCCCCGGGCTGAGCGTACTGGCCTACAACGAGGTCCCGGACAACAAGCAGATCCGGATACTGGCGACGGTCGGGCAGGCGTGAGGGTCCGACCTGAGCACGAGCCGGCCGAGGCCCACCGCGTGCGGTGTCCGATGCGCCGGGGGACCGTGGTAGAGAGGCATCCGCGATGAAAATCAAACGTTACTTCGCCTCCGAGCTGCGCCAGGCGATCCGCCAAGTGCGGGAGGAACAGGGACCGGAGGCGGTGATCCTGTCCAACCGCCGGGTGCCGGGCGGGGTGGAGATCATCGCCGCGGTGGACTACGACGAGACGCTTCTCGATCAAGCGGTTGCCGTAGCTCCCGCGGAGTCGCGCCGGGAGTCGTCACGGGAACCGCAGACGGCGGAGGAAGCGGGTGTCGCGGGGTCTTCGGGACCGGCGGCGTCTTCTCCGGCCGGACGCGGCGCCAATATCTGGTCCCAGGAGCCCACACTGGTGGAGATGCAGCGTGAGCTGCGTTTCCTGCGCGATCTGCTGGAGGATCAGCTCTCGAGCCTCGCGTGGGGCGAAATGGCACGGCGCCAGCCGCTACGGGCGCGGCTGCTGAAACGGCTTGGGGACTTGGGGCTGGATCCGGAACTGGCCCAGGACTTGGCGGGCAAGATCGGTCCGGACGAGGATTTCCCGCGGGTCTGGCGCTCGGCCCTGGAGCGCCTGTGCCAGCGCGTGCCGGTGGCCGATGACGATATTTTGACACAGGGTGGGGTCGTGGCCCTGGTAGGACCCACCGGCGTGGGCAAGACCACGATGGTGGCCAAGCTGGCGGCGCGCTTCGTGCTCCGCCACGGCCGGCGCCACGTCGCCCTGGTGACCACCGACAGCTACCGGATCGGCGCCCAGGAGCAGTTGCACGCCTATGGGCGCATCCTCGGCGCGCCGGTCTACGCGGCCGGCGACGAGAACGAACTGCGGGCCGTGCTCCACGAACTCCAGGATCGGCGTCTGGTGCTGGTGGATACCGCCGGCATGAGCCAGCGCGACCTGCGCCTGTCCGAGCAGTTCACCACCCTGCACGGCGGCGGTCCCCGCATTCAGACCTACTTGGTATTGTCGGCCACCACGCAACGCGCAGTGCTCGACGAGGTGGCGCAGGCATTCCGCGGCGTGGCGCTGGCGGGCGGGATTCTCACCAAGTTGGACGAAACCGCGAGCCTCGGCGGCGCATTGTCGGTGGCGGTGCGCCGGCACCTGCCGCTCGCCTACATCGGCGATGGCCAGCGGGTGCCTGAGGACATCCAGCCGGCGCGAGCCGCGGTGCTGGTGGCGCGCGCCGCCAAGCTCCTGGAGGCCGCCGCGCCCCGGATCGCGGGGGCGGGCGCGAGGCAGGCCCAGGGAGGGGCGGCGGCGCATGCTCATGTCTGAGTGGAAGCTCGACCAAGCCGCCGGCCTGCGACGCATGGCCGAGCCCCGCCCGGTCCGGGTGGTGGCGGTCACCAGCGGCAAGGGGGGCGTGGGCAAGACCAACGTGTCGGTGAATCTGGCGGTGGCCATGGCGGGTGCGGGGCGCTCGGTCATGCTCCTGGACGCCGACCTGGGGCTGGCCAACATCGATGTCCTGCTGGGTCTGCAGCCGGGCGCCAACCTCTCGCACGTACTCGACGGGCACCGGACACTCGAGGAGGTGATCGTTTCCGGTCCGTGCGGGATCAAGATCATCCCCGCCACCTCCGGGGTCAAGCACATGACGGAGCTGCGCCCCGCCGAACATGCCGCCCTGATCCATGCCTTCAGCGAACTCAGCGACCGCCTCGACGTGCTCCTGGTGGACACCGCGGCGGGCATCTCCGAGAGCGTGGTGAGTTTTACGCGCGCCGCCCAGGAGGTGATCGTGGTGGTCTGCGACGAGCCGGCGTCGATCACCGACGCCTATGCCTTGATCAAGCTCCTCAGCCGCGAATACGGCATTCCGCGTTTCCACGTGCTGGCCAACATGGTCGCCGACGCACGGGAGGGGCGCGAACTGTTCAATAAGATCACACGGGTCACGAACCGGTTCCTGGACGTGACCCTGGATTTTCTCGGGGCCGTTCCCCACGACGAGTTTCTGCGCCGCGCCGTGCAGAAGCAACGCGCCGTGGTGGAGGCCTATCCGCGCAGCCGCGCGGCGCAGGCATTCAAGAATCTGGCCCAACGGGCCGATAGATGGCCGGTACCGACGGTCGCAGGCGGGCACTTGGAGTTCTTCGTCGAGCGTCTGGTCCGTTCCGGCTGCAATGACAGGGAGTTGCCGCCATGAACGGACTAGCCATGTATGTCACCGTGAAGGAAAACGGCCAAGAGGATCTGATCGGGCGCCACGCTTCGCTGGTCAAGCGTATCGCCTATCACCTGATCAGCCGGCTGCCGCCCAGCGTGCAGGCCGAGGACCTGATCCAGGCCGGCATGATCGGACTGCTGGAGGCCTCGCGTCACTATGACCCCACGCAGGGTGCGAGCTTCGAGACCTACGCGGGGATCCGGATTCGCGGCGCCATGCTCGACGAGATCCGCAAGACCGACTGGACGCCGCGCTCGGTGCACCGCAAGGCGCGCATGGTCGCCGAGGTGGTGCGCGAGATCGAGAACCGGAAGGGTCGGGACGCCTGCGATAAGGAGATCGCCGAGGCCATGGAGATCTCGCTCAAGGAATACCACCAGATCCTCATGGATGCGACCGGGTGCCGGCTGTTCAGCTTCGACGATCTGGAGGGCGCGGGCGATGAACCGGACAGCGGGATGGGCGAGGGCTCCAGCCCCGTGGACTACCTGCAGCAGGAGGACTTCAAGCGTGCCCTGGCCGAGGCCATCGCCACGCTGCCGGAGCGCGAACGGCTGGTCATGGCGCTCTACTACGATGAGGAACTCAATCTGCGCGAGATCGGCGAGGTGCTCGGGGTGAGCGAGTCGCGGGTCTGCCAGATCCACGGCCAGGCGCTGTTGCGCTTGCGCGGGCGCATGAACGGCTGGCTGGCGGAACAGTGAACGAGGGTTTCATACGACGCGGCGGGGGGTCGGGTACGGCCCGCAAGCCACACGCCCCGGGGTGCACGTCATGTTGAACAAGGAGATGAAGATTCTGATCGTGGACGACTTCTCCACGATGCGCCGGATCATCAAGAATCTGTTGCGCGACCTCGGCTTCAACAACACCGCCGAGGCCGACGACGGGAAGACCGCGCTGCCGCAGCTCCAGTCCGGGAGGTGCGATTTCCTGATCACCGACTGGAACATGCCCGTCATGAACGGGCTCGATCTGCTGAAGGCGGTGCGCGCCGATCCCAGGCTCGCCGGACTTCCGGTGCTGATGGTCACTGCGGAAGCCAAGCGCGACCAGATCGTGGAGGCGGCCAACGCGGGGATCAACGGCTACATCGTGAAGCCGTTCAACGCGGTGACTCTGAAGGAGAAGATCGAGAGGATCTTCGAGCGGATCGAGGCGAACGCCTGACGGCCCGTCGGACTTGGGGGTTCGTAGCGAGGCGAGTGGGGGATCGAGAGCGGCTTCCCGATCGTTTGAGGCGGATAGCGGGCGCTGTTCTAACGAAGACGATCGGAAAAACGAACCGATCTCCCGCCGCCGCAGTAGAACATTCCAGGCCCGGCAGGCCGCCGGGAAAACCGTTTTTCAATATTCTGCCAAGGGGTGCATGCAATGGTGGAGCGATCGCCGCGACCGGAACCGCAGGTATCACCGCTGCTCGCGGCGGCGCGTGAGCTGGTTGCAAAGGCCGAGGTCGGTGACGAGGAAGGCACCGCACAGGTGCTCGAGCAACTCACGCGCATGCGCGGCGACACCCTGTTCGAGGAACTCGGCAAGCTCACCCGCCAGCTCCACGAATCGCTCAACAGCTTCCGTACCGACGCCCGGCTCATGGACATCGCCGCCCGGGAGATTCCGGATGCCCAGGACCGGTTGACCTACGTGATTTCCATGACCGAGCAGGCCGCCCACCGTACGCTGACCGCGGTGGAGGGCCGCATTCCGGTGATCGGCGATCTGCAGACCCGGGCGGCGGACCTGCGCGAACGCTGGGGGCGTTTTTGCCGCCGGTGCATGAGCGCCGAGGAGTCCGGCGTACTGAGCAGTGAGATGGATGGCTTCCTGGGACGCATCGAGCAGGAGATGGCCCGGACCCACAGCGAGCTGACGGAGGTGCTGATGGCCCAGGAGTTCCAGGATCTCACCGGCCAGATCCTGCGCCGGGTGATCGAGTTGGTCCATGAGGTCGAGGCGCATCTCGTCGACCTCGTGCGCCTGTCCGGAGAGCGGCGCGAGGATCGCGTCGACGAGCAGCCGACCGAGAATTCGGAGCCGAGCGGTCCGGCGATCCCGGGGCGTTCCGGTACCGATGTCGTTTCCGGGCAGGACGACGTGGATGAACTGCTCTCCGGCCTGGGGTTCTAGGCCGGTGCGCACCCCCCGACTTTGGATCCGCGGCGGCCCCCGGGGCCGGCGGGGTTCGTGACGCGGCTATGGCAGACACCGAAGACGATATCTTGCAGGACTTCCTGGTGGAGGGGGGCGAGCTGCTCGAGCAACTCGGCGAACAGCTCGTGGATCTCGAGCACCGTCCGCAGGACAAGGAACTGCTCAACGCGGTGTTCCGCGGATTCCATACCGTCAAAGGCGGTGCGGGCTTCCTGAATCTCACGCCGCTGGTCGAGGTCTGTCATCACGCCGAAGACGTCTTCAACCTGCTCCGCCAAGGCGAGCGGACAGTGGATGCGGCGTTGATGGACACCGTCCTTCGCGTGCTGGACACCGTCAACGCGATGTTCGCCGAGGTGCGCGCGGGCCGGGCGCCGACTCCGGCGGACGCCGAGTTGCTCGCGGAGTTGGCGCACTTCTCCGCCGCGCCCGGCACGCAGACTCCGCCTCCCGAGGCCCGGCACGATCCGCAGGCCGGGGGGCCCGCGGCGATATCGCCCGAAGGCGCGGATGCGGAGTTCGAGATGATCCGCGACGCCTTGGGCGGCGCGGAGGCGCCCAAGGCGGTGAACGCCCCCAAGGCGCCCGCCGGCGAGGCCGCCGCGGGCACCATCAGCGATGTCGAATTCGAGGCGTTGCTCGATGATCTCTACGGGGCGGACCGGGCGCCGGGTGCCGCATCACCGCCTGCCGCATCACCGCCTGCCGAGGCGCCGCCTGCCGAGGCGCCCGCCCGGCAGCCGGCGCCCACTGCGGGAAAAGACGTCGGCGCCCCGGTCGCCAAAGCGAAAGCGGGGAGCGGCCCGACGACGGGTAGCGCCGATACGACCGTGCGGGTCGATACCCGCCGCCTCGACGAGATCATGAACCTGGTGGGCGAGTTGGTGTTGGTCCGCAACCGGCTCGAAACGCTGAAGGCGACGGTGCCCGATGGGGAGATCACAAAAGCCGTGGCCAATCTGGGCTTGGTGACGGCGGACCTGCAGACGGCGGTCATGAAGACCCGGATGCAGCCGGTGCGCAAGGTGTTCGGGCGCTTTCCGCGCGTGGTCCGGGACCTGGCGCGTTCCCTGGGCAAGGAAGTGCACTTGGAGATGATGGGCGAGGAGACCGACCTCGACAAGAACCTGGTCGAGGCGATCGCCGATCCGCTGGTGCACTTGGTGCGCAACGCCGTGGACCACGGCATCGAGTCGCCGGCCGTGCGCGAGGCGGCCGGTAAGCCGCGGGCGGGTGCCGTGGTGCTGAGCGCCGCCCAGGAAGGCGATCATATCCTGCTCACCATCGAGGACGACGGCGCCGGTATGGACCCCGGGCAATTGCGGGACAAGGCGGTCGAGAAGGGGGTCATGGATGCCGAGGCGGCCGCGCGGTTGAGCGATCACGACGCCTTCCATCTGATCTTCAGACCGGGTTTTTCCACCAAGTCCGAGATCTCCGATATCTCCGGGCGCGGCGTCGGCCTGGACGTGGTCAAGACCCGCATCGCCCAACTCAACGGCTCGGTCGAGGTCGACTCGCGCAAGGGCGTGGGCAGCACGCTGCGCATCAAGGTACCGCTGACCCTGGCGATCCTCCCCACCCTCATGGTGGCCCTCGGTCGGCAGATCTTCGCGCTGCCGCTGGCCAGCGTCAGCGAGATCTTCGACCTCGACATGCATCAGACCAACGTGATCGACGGCCAGGAGGTGGTCATGACGCGCGGTCACGCCCTGCCGCTGTTTTTCCTGCACCGTTGGTTGGCGCACGATGAAGCGCAGGTATCCGTGGAGACCCGGCCGGTGGTGGTGGTGCACGTCGGGAACCGGCGGATCGGTTTCGTTGTGGATCGCCTGGTCGGACAGGAGGAAGTGGTCATCAAGCCCCTCGGGGCGCTGGTGCAGGGGCTGCCGGGACTGGCCGGGGCGACCATCACGGGCGACGGGAAGATCGCCCTGATCCTGGATGTGCCGAGCCTGTTAAAGGCCTACGCGCACCGCCGTTAACAGGTTTGACAACAGGGAAACCGAACGGCATGACCGAGATCGGCGTCAAGGCGGGCGATCCCCGCATCGTCGGGGCGCAGGGGCGCCCGGCGGTGCGCGCCCTGGTCGTGGACGATTCGGGGTTCTTCCGTCGACGGGTCAGCGAGATCCTCAACGACGGTCCGGACATCGAGGTCGTCGGGGGCGCGCGCAACGGGCTCGAGGCCGTGGAGCAGACCGCGCGGCTGCACCCGGACGTGATCACCATGGACATCGAGATGCCGGTGTTGGATGGAATCAGCGCCGTGCGCCGGATCATGGCGTCGCATCCGACGCCGGTCCTGATGCTCTCTTCGCTCACCTACGAGGGTGCGCGCGCCACGCTCGACGCCCTCGATGCCGGCGCCCTGGATTTTCTCCCCAAACGGCTGGAAGACATCGCCCGCAACCGCGAGGATGCCAACCGGGTGTTGCGCGCCCGCGTCCACGCACTGGGTTGTCGCAGGTTGTGGATGCACACTGTCGCGTCCGCAGCACCGGCGCCGGTGCGGACACGGCGCGCGGTCTGCGCCGCGCGCCGTCCCCAGGTGGTGGTGATCGGCACCTCGACCGGCGGACCCGCGGCCCTGCAGCGACTGCTGCCGACGCTGCGCGAGGGTTATCCGTTCCCGTTGCTGTTGGTGCAACACATGCCGGCGAGTTTCACCGGGCCGTTCGCCGAACGGCTCGACCAGCTCTGCACGATCCGGGTCAAGGAGGCGGAGGATGGAGAGCCGGTACTGCCCGGCACCGCCTACCTCGCGCCGGGGGGGCGGCAGATGCTGGCGGAACGCCGCACCGGGGGCGTTCACCTGCGCATCATGGACAGCCGCCCCGAGGTAACCTACCGACCCTCGGTGGACGTGTGCTTCGCCTCCGCGGCGCGGGCTTGGCCGGGCGGGGTCCTGGCCGTCGTGCTGACCGGTATGGGTTCGGACGGGCGCGAGGGCGCACGGCTGCTCAAGGCGAGCGGATCGCAGATCTGGGCTCAGGACGAATCCAGTTGCGTCGTCTACGGGATGCCGCAGGCGGTGGTCGGGGCGGGCCTTGCCGACTGGATTCTGCCGCTGGACGAGATCGGGTTGGGACTCGCCCGGCAATTCTAGGCTATGGATCTGCTCAGCATCATCGGTATCGCGTTGGCCCTGGGGTCGATCCTCGGCGGCAACATGCTCGAGGGCGGGCACATCGGCTCGTTGCTCCAGTTCACCGCCTTCGTCATCGTCATCGGCGGGACCACCGGGGCGACCATGCTGCAGACGCCGCTGCCGATCTTCGTGCGCGCCCTGAAGATGGCGGCGTGGATCCTGTTCCCGCCGCGCCAGACGCCCGAGCAGTCGATCGAGAAGATCGTCTCCTGGAGCAACATCGCGCGCAAGGAAGGCCTGCTCGGCCTGGAGAACATGGCCGAGACCGAGGACGACCTGTTCGCCCGCAAGGGCCTGCAGCTCCTGGTCGACGGCAGCGAGCCCGACGCGATCCGCGGAATTCTGGAGGTGGAACTGGGTGCCAAGGAACACACCGCGTTGCAGTCGGCCAAGGTGTTCGAGGCGATGGGCGGCTACAGTCCGACCATCGGCATCATCGGCGCGGTCATGGGGCTGATCCACGTGATGCAGAACCTCGCCGATCCGGGCAAGCTGGGCGAGGGCATCGCGGTGGCGTTCGTGGCGACCATCTACGGTGTGGGCTCCGCGAACCTGTTCCTGCTGCCGATCTCCAACAAGCTCAAGGGGCTGGTGCAGAAGGAGGCCCAGTTCCGGGAGATGGTGATCGAGGGGATCATCGCCATCGCCGAGGGTGAGAACCCGCGCAACATCGAGACCAAGTTGCAGGGCTACCTGCACTGATCCGCAGCCGGTCCCGGAGCGATCATGGCCCGTAAACAGAGGCAAGAGGAGCATGAGAACCTGGAGCGTTGGCTGGTCTCCTACGCCGACTTCGTCACGCTCTTGTTCGCGTTCTTCGTCGTGATGTACTCGATCTCCTCCATCAACGAGGGCAAGTACCGCGTGCTCTCCGATGCGTTGGTCGCCGCGTTCCGCTCCACCCCGCGGAGCATGGAGCCGATCCAGGTCGGGCGCATCGCCAAGGCCCCGGTGAATGCGCGCAACCAGATGCTGAGCCGGCCGGCCGTGCTGTCCGCGCCGATGACCACGCCGGTCATGCTGCCGTCCACCGGGCCGGTCCCCTCGTCGGTGCGCCGGCCGGCGTCGGCCGGGGCCGGGCCGCGCGGACAAGGGAGCGCGGGGAAGGCCGGGCACAGGGCCGCGGTGCTCGAGAAGATCGCGGCGGATCTTGAACGCAGTCTCGAGCCCCTCGTCAAGGAGGGGCTGATCAAGGTGCGTCGGCACGAACTGTGGATCGAGGTGGAGATTCGCACCAAGATCCTCTTCCCGAGCGGCAGCGCGGTCCTCGCGAGCGCGGCGGCCCCGGTGCTCGATCGCATCGCCGGGATCCTGAAGTCGTTCCCGAACGCCATCCACGTGGAGGGCTTCACCGACAACGTGCCCATCCACACGCTCGCCTATCCGTCGAATTGGGAGCTGTCCGCGGCGCGCGCCGCGAGCGTGGTGCACCTGTTCATGAAGGATGGGGTCGCCCCCCATCGCATGGCCGCCATCGGTTACGGCGAATATCGTCCGGTGGCGAGCAACGCCACCGCGGAGGGTCGCAGCCGCAACCGGCGGGTGGTGCTGGTGGTGCTCGCCGGCACCAATACGCGCACGCTCCTCGATGCGGCCGCCGTCAAGGAACTCGCCGACGCCGCTCGCACGCGCCGCTCGCACGCGCCGGGGCATCGAACGGGTTCCGGTGCGCCGGCGCCGTCGGGCGCGAGGCATTCACCATGAGAATCTGGGCCTCCGCGAATCAGAAGGGCGGCGTGGGCAAGACCACCACGGTGGTTTGTTTGGGCGGCCTGCTCGCCGAGGCGGGCTGTCCCACGTTGCTGGTGGACCTCGATCCGCACGGTTCGCTCACCGGCTACCTGGGCCGCGACCCGGAGGGCGCCGACGGCGGCGCCTATGCCCTGTTCCAGGCGGCGGCACAAGGACGCGCCGTCGATGCCGGCGCCTCCATCGTAGAGACCGGCTGCACGGGGCTCTCGCTGCTGCCGGCCAGGACGGCATTGGCCACGCTGGACCGGCAGTTGGGGACCCGGGAGGGGATGGGGCTGGTGATCGCGCGCGCCCTCGCCGACGTGGCGTCGCGCTTCGAGTTCGTGTTGATCGACTGTCCGCCGATGCTCGGTATCCTCATGGTCAATGCGCTGGCCGCCTGCGAACGGGTGCTCATTCCGGTGCAGACCGAGTATCTCGCCCTGCACGGCCTGGACCGGATGATGCGCACGCTGGAGATGGTGACGCGCGCGCGTCCGCAGCCGTTGCCCGCACTGATCGTGCCGACGCTCTTCGACCGGCGCACCCGGGCCTCTCCCGAGAGCCTGCGGCGCCTGCGTGAACGCTATCCGGAGTGGGCCTGGCGCTCGGTGATCCCGGTGGACACCCGGTTCCGGGAGGCGAGCCGGGAGGGGGTTCCGCCGTCCGTGGCCTATCCGCGGGCGCGCGGGGTGGAGGCCTACCGACTCCTCCTGGAGGATCTGCTCGAGGGTCGGTTCCCGGACCGTACGACGGTCGTCCCGGAGAGTGCTGGCACGGATCCTGCTTCTATTGTTTCACAGTCAACCAGATCCGCGGCTCCGGGAATGGAGCGCCAAAATTCCGGCGAAACCGTATCCGCCGCAGGGGAATCCAGTCACGGCAACGGGGGTTGCGAATGAACCAGCCGGAACATGCACACGAAGCCAATGATCCGGTGGTGCGCTGGGTCACCTTCCATCTGGACGAGGAGACCTACGGCATCAACGTCATGCAGGTCCAGGAAGTGCTCCGCTACACGGAGATCGCGCCGGTGCCCGGTGCGCCCGCCTATGTCCTGGGCATCATCAACCTGCGCGGCAACGTGGTGACCGTCGTGGATACCCGCGCCCGGTTCGGGCTGGCGCCGCGCGAGGTCGACGACGCCACGCGCATCGTGATCATCGAAGTGAGCAACGGGCAGGTGGTGGGGATCCTGGTCGACCGGGTCTCGGAAGTGGTGGACTTGCCGATGTCGGCGGTGGAGGCGGCGCCGAACGTCGGGACCGACGAGAGCGCACGGTTCATCCAGGGAGTGGCGAGCCGCGACGACCGGCTCCTGATCCTGGTGGATCTCAACAAATTGTTGACGGAAGACGAATGGAACGAGGTCGGGGCTCTTTAGGCGGGAGGTGAAGTCGGCCCCCGCCGGGTCGCGGTCCCGGGGTGGAGATTATGGTGGAGACCGGCGACATCCCTCCGTTGTCCCCTATCTGCCCCGGGCGACCGGGGGATCGGCCGGGTTCGCGTCGGCACCCGCCGCCGCGCCCCGAGCCGCCCAAACACCCGCCTGCGGAGCACCCGCCCGCCGACGACGAGGAGGGACCACATGTCGATGACTACGCCTGACGGTCGGACACGGTGAACGCCGTGTCCTGGATCGGAACGGGGACCGGTGGGATCGCGCTGGCCGGCGCCGTGCTCGTCGCGGCGGTCCTGGCGGGGCTCGGCGCCTGGCTCGCCGTGCTCACACGCCGGCTGGCCCGTCAGCGTGAACGGCTGCACGGTCTGCGTGCCGACGTGGAATCGCTGTGCGCAGGCGCCGCCGGCGTCGATGAGCGGCAGAATCGGCTGGAGCGCGACCTGCGTCGGGTCGGCGGGAAGCTCGAACTGGTGGAGCTGCGCGATCCGGGCGAGCGTTCCTACGCCCAGGCGATCCGCATGGTGCATCGCGGCGCGGGCAGCGAGGAACTGGTGCGCAACTGCGGGCTCGCGCGCGGCGAGGCGGAGCTGATCGCGATAGTGCACCGCGTCGACAAGGCCGGGTGACGCCCGGCCGGGCGTTTCAGCCGTTGGCCACCAGTTCGCGCGCCGGTTCACCGATGAAGTAGCCCTGCGCATAGTCCACGCCCATACGTCGCAGCAGTTCCAACGTCTCCCGATCCTCGACGAACTCGGCCACGGTCTGTTTGCCGAGCGTGCGTGCCACCATCACCATCGATTCGACCAGCACCCGGTCGACCGGGTTGCGGATGAGGTTGCTCACGAATGTGCCGTCGATCTTGAGCAGGTCCACGGGGAATTGCTTGAGATGGCCGTAGGAGTTGAATCCCGAGCCGAAGTCATCGAGCGCGAAACGGCAGCCCAGCGCGCGCAGACGCTGGAGCATCGCGCGGGTGCGCGGCGGATCGGCGATTGCCGCCGTCTCCGTGATCTCGAAGGTGATGCGCCGCGCGCACACACCGGTTTCGCGCAGCCGCTGCCGGACCAGCCCCAGGAGCCCCGGATCCTGGAAGGCGTGTCCGGACAGGTTGATGTGCAGCGAGATGGTCTCGGGCAGCGTGCGCAGCAGTTCGGTGGCCTCGTGCACCACCCAGCGGTCGATGTCGCGGATCAGGCCCATGCGCTCGGCCACCGCCACGAATTCCGCGGGTCCGAGCAGTTCGCCCTGCCTGCCCTCCATCCGCAGCAACACCTCGTAGTGGTTGATGCGCCCGTCGCGCAGCCCCTGGACCGGTTGGAACAACAGTTGGAAGCTGCGCTTGGCCAGCGCCTCGCGGATCAGGGGCACCCAGTAGGCGTTGCTGCGCAGTTGGTGCAGGGTGTGGCGGTCATCGAACGCGAACACGTGCACCCGGTTGCGCCCGCGGCTCTTGGCGATGAAGCAGGCTTGATCGGCGCGCCCCAGGATCTCGCCCGTGCTCGTGATGCGGTCCGGTTCGATCATCATCAGGCCGACACTGGCGCTGATGTGATAGTCGCAGCCGCCGGTGGCGAAGCGCAGTTCATCGACGGTGCGCCGCAGCCGTTCGGCGACCGCGCGCGCACGCGCCTGATCGGTCCCGCGCAGCAGCACCGCGAAGTCATCCGAGCCGATGCGCGCCAGCAGGTCCGTGGGGCGCAGCTCCGGGCGCAACGCCTCCGTTACGGCGATCAGCATCCGGTCCCCGGCCGCGTGGCCCTCGGTGCCGTTGATCACCTTGAACTGATCCAGATCGAGGTAGAGCAGGGCCGCGGTATGGCGCTGATAGCGGGCATCGAGCACCGCCTGGTCCAGGCCCTGTTCCAGGCCTCGGCGGTTGGCGGCTCCGGTGAGCGCGTCGTGATCGAGCAGGTATTCCAGGCGCGCCTCCATGATCTTGCGTCCGGCCAGTTCCTCCATCAACGCCCGCTCGCGACTGCGGCGCAGGTCGCGCTCGCGCTTCAGCGACAGCGCCCACAGCAGTCGGGAAAACAATTCCGAGGGCCGTACCGGCGCGAACAGCACGTCGTTCGCGCCCGCCTCATCGGCGTCGCGCAACGCCATGCGAGGATCGCCCGTCGGGTCGGCGATCAGGATCACCGGGATTTCGCGCCAGGCGCGGTAGGTGCGCACGGTGCGGCACAGTCCGATGCCTTCCTGGTCCGAGAGGCGTGCGCCGATGATCACGACGTCCACGGTGCCGTGCAGCCGGTGTGCGCGCTCGCGCAGTCGGCCGAGCGCCTCGGCGGCACCGGTCGCCGTGGCCACGTTTGGAAAGCCCCCGCGGGCGAGGAGCGTGGCGAGTGCCGCCGGGGCGGCGTCGGCGATCAGGATGCGCATCCGTTCGGTCTGGGCGAGGGCCCGCGTCACGGGTCGATTCCTGTGCTCCGGTCGTGCGTCATCTGATACGAGCCTCACATGCGCCCCCCTTGGCCGGGCAACCGTGGGCCCGCTTTCCCATGTCGCCCGATCGACGGAATTCTTGAGGCCGATACAGGAGGTGGCGGTCAGCGGGACTCGGGGCGGTGGTGTCCGGGTAGTTTCGGGCCTTGTGCTGGCATGTTTTCTGCATACCGGTTGGGTGCTATGAGCCGTCGAACCGAGGATGATCATCCGCAGCAGCGGACGTTGTGGTACACGCGTCGGGGCGTGTCGATCCGGGGTCCGTTCCCGGAGGAACTGGTCCGGCGCTACGTGCTGCTCGGCAGACTCGGCGAGGACGACGAGGTCAGCCGAGACTGCACGTTCTGGGAACCGCTGAGTGCGCACCCGGAGCTGATTCCGGAGTTGGTGATCGAGGCGCGCACCAGCGACGAGGCGCGTGAGCGGCTGATGGCGGCGCAACTGCGGGAAGACGAGCGGGATGTGTCCGAGCGGCGCGGTGAAGGTGTTTCCGAGTCGGCGCGAAGTGCTCCCGAGGCGACGCATGGGGAACGCCGCGGGGGAGGGGAACGGCGTGGGCCGGAACCGGATTGGATGGTCCGCTATCGCCGGCTCAGGAGTCGCACGCTGCACGATGGAGTGCCGCAGCGGACCCGGTATGGGGTGGTCGTAGTGATCATCGCACTGCTCGTGGGCCTGCTGTGGTACGCCGCCATGCGTGGACCCGGACCGGTCCGGCGCCCGGGCACCAAGTGCAACGCCGCACCGGGGCCCGGCGTGGACTGGAGCTACTGCACCCTGGAGGGTCTGCGCCTGAGCAAGGCCGATCTGAGCCGGGCGGATCTGCGCAGTGTCGATCTGCGTGGGGCCGATCTGGCCGGGGCACGGCTCGTCGGGGCCGATCTCTCCTACGGGAGCTTCGGTACCGCCGATCTGGCCGGCGCCGACCTTACGGACGCGCGACTGGTCGGGGCCGGCTTGGGCGGGGCCGATCTGCGGGGCGCCGACCTGACTCGAAGCGATCTTTCCTACGCCAACCTGCGCGGTGCGCGACTCGCAGGCGCGCGGCTCACCGGGGCGAACCTCGACCAGGCGATCTGGACCGACGGACGCATCTGTGCTCAGGGCTCGGTGGGCAGGTGCCGTTGAACGGGTGCGATGTCGGCGGGGCTCGCCCGGCCCTACAGGTGGCACAATCGACGATGTGCGTGTAGGGCGGGGCGAGCCCCGCCGACGTCGCCCGATCCGGGGTGCCGACCACGGCTCATCTCGACACCATCGCGAAGATCCACGACGTCGGCCGGGCGCGCCCGGCCCTACCGGTGGGCACAATCACCGATATGCGTGTAGGGCGGGCCTCGGCCCGCCGACGTCGTCGGACAATCCCACTGACCGTGCATACAGCAACGGCGTCGGCCGAGCGAGCCTGGCCCTACGGGGGGTGGCGGGGGCGCGGTTGCGCCGCGTCTATTCCTCGGGGAACGACTCGGCCGTGTAGCGGTACGCCTTGAGGGTGTCCGACCAGTAGTCCGGCGCGAGGCCGGCCTTCTGCTTCAACTCACGAAGAAACGCGACGGGGTCGGCGATCTGTTTCCAGACCGCGGGCAGGAAGGTGGCGCGCCGCTGGCCTTCCTCCAGGATCACCCCATCCTTGCCCGGGCGCAGCCGTTGCGCGAGTTCGCGCTCGTCGTGCGCCGCCAGCGGCTCGGGATCGCCGAGCACCGCGATGTGGATGTCCAGTTCGGGGTACTCTTCGGCTGCGAGCCGGGGAAAACGCGGGTCCTGGAAGGCCGCGGCGTAGGCGTTGTGGGCCACGTCCTGCACCAGCGACCGGCTCGCCTGGAGCGCGCCGATGCACCCGCGCAGGTTGCCGTTGCGTTTCAGGGTGACGAAGGTCGCGCGCGGCGCCTGCAGCGGGGTCGAGAACTGGAAGGGGTCCACGGTCAGCGGGTAGCCGTATTCGACGCCGTGGGCGATGGACTCGCGCGCCACCCGCAGCAGTCCCCTGCGTTCCTCGGTAGTCAGCGGCGGCGGGTCAATGGAAGACATAGGCTCCGTATCCTACCACATGATCGCGCGGGCCCGCGGTATCACCGGAATTGCGCAGATCGACGGTCCTGGCGCGCAGCGAGCGCCGCCGCGCGACGGTCAAGAGGCCGTTGATCGGATTGCGCCCGCAGGCCTGTTCGTAACCGATGGCGTCGGGACGCAGCGCCTCGATGGCGCGCGAGGTGGCCGCGTCCAGCGCGCGGGCGCTCGCATAGTCGTGGTAGTGGCTGAGATCGGAACTCACGACCGGCAGGGTCTGCGGCCCGTCCCACAGCGCCTCGATGACCTCGGCGACCTCCTCGGGCCCGGCGTCGCCCACGACCAGCGGGATCAATTGGAACGGGCCGAGCACGGTCTGCAGGAACGGAAGTTGCACTTCCACGCTGTGCTCCGCGTCGTGCGCCGCATCGAGCCACAGTACCTGGGGCAGGTGCGCGATCCCTTCCAGCGCTTCCCCGTCTACGGGGATCTCCCCCAGCGGGGTGGCGAAGTACGTCGCCGTGGGCGCGGCCAGCCCGCGGAACGCGACCTGATGCGAAGGACCCAGCACCAGCACCCGTCGGATACGCTCGGGTGCCGCGGACAGGAGCGCGTAGGCGGAGGCGGCCACCGGACCGGAGTAGACGTAGCCCGCATGCGGGGCGATCAACGCCGCCGGCGGTTCGCCCTCTTTCCGTGCCTCGGCCAAGTAGTGGCGTACCACGGCGTCGAGTTGGCGCGCATCGGCCGGGTAGAACAGGCCGGCCACGGCGGGCGGGCGCACTCGGTCGTTGGGCTCGGGTTGCATCGCACTCCTCGACTACGTGGCGGGTACCGGGCCGCAGAATCCGTCCGGCGGCCGATTGCAAAACCGGATGCACGGACTAAAGTATAGTGGGTGAATGGCGGGTTCGGCGCCGGGCGACACCCCGGCGGGGGGGATGAGTATGGCGGAGTCTTCCGATGCGCCGGTGTCGTGGGGTCCCGACGTGGTCCGCACCCGCTATTGGCATACCCTCGAAGACGGGCGGGTGCAGTGCGACGTGTGTCCGCGTGCGTGCCGTCTCCGCGAGGGACAGCGCGGGTTGTGCTTCGTGCGCGCGAACCTCGATGGACAGGTGGTACTGACGACTTACGGGCGCTCGAGCGGCTTTTGCGTGGACCCGATCGAGAAGAAGCCGCTCAATCATTTCCTCCCCGGTACGCCGGTGCTGTCCTTCGGCACCGCCGGCTGCAACCTCGCATGCAAGTTCTGTCAGAATTGGGATATCAGCAAGTCGCGTGAGTTCGACACCCTCGCCGACCGTGCCTCGCCGCAGGCCCTGGTACGTGCCGCGCAGGCGCTCGGGTGCCGCAGCGTGGCCTTCACCTACAACGATCCGGTCATCTTTCTCGAGTATGCCGTAGACGTGGCGCGCGCGTGCCACGAACACGACATCCGCGCCGTGGCGGTCACCGCCGGCTACGTGTGCGACGAACCGCGCCGGGAGTTCTTCGCTCACATGGACGCCGCGAACGTGGATCTCAAGGGGTTCACGGAGCGTTTCTACTGGAAGCTGACCGGTGCGCACCTGCAACCGGTGCTCGATACGCTGCGCTACCTCAAGCACGAGACGTCGGTGTGGTTCGAGATCACCACGCTGCTCATCCCCGGCGAGAACGACTCCGATGCGGAGTTGGAGGCGATGACCGCGTGGGTGGCGGACAACCTGGGTCCCGACGTCCCTATGCATTTTACCGCCTTCCATCCGGACTGGAAGATGACCGACATCCCCCCCACTCCGCCCGCGACCCTGGCGCGGGCGCGATGCATCGCGCTACGCAACGGCCTGCGCTATGTCTATACCGGAAACGTGCGCGACGAGGAGGGCGGCAACACCTACTGCCATGAGTGCGGGAAGCGGCTGATCGGGCGCGACTGGTACGTCATCACCGATTGGAGTCTCACCGCCGACGGCCGTTGCCCCGACTGCGGCACGGCGTGCGCCGGTGTCTTCGAGGGGCGTCCGGGCACGTGGGGCGCGCGGTGCCTGCCCGTGCGGCTCGCCGCCTTCGCCTGAGGTCCGCCGCGCCTCAGGCGGCGTCCGTCGCCGCGGGCTTGAGCACGATCGCCGCCAGCGGCGGCAGCGTCAGGCGGATCGAATACGGCTGCCCCATCCAGGGTACGTCCTCGGCTTCGACCCCCGAGCCGTTGCCGACGTTGCTCCCGCCGTAGTATTCCGAGTCCGAGTTGTGGATCTCGCGGTAGGCGCCGGGGCGCGGCACGCCGAGCCGATAGCCCTCGCGCACCACCGGCGTAAAGTTGAGCGCCACCACCACCAGTTCGTTTTCGCTCAGGCGCAGATAGCTCAATACCGACTGCGATGCATCATGGCAGTCGATCCATTGAAACCCGCGCGGCTCGAAGTCGAAGCGATGCAGGCCGCCTTCCTCCCGGTACAGGCGGTTGAGATCCCCGATCAGGCGATGTACCCCTCGATGGTCGGGGTAGTCGAGCAGGTGCCAGTCGAGCGGATGTTCATGGTCCCATTCGCGGCCATGGGCGAACTCGTTGCCCATGAACAGCAGCTTTTTTCCCGGGTAGGTGAACATGTACGTATAGAGCAGGCGCAGGTTGGCGAAGCGCTGCCAATCGTCCCCCGGCATCTTGTCGATCATCGAGCGCTTGCCGTGCACCACTTCGTCATGGGAGAACGGCAGCACGAAGTTCTCGGTGAAGGCGTAGAGCAGGCCGAAGGTGAGCTGATCGTGCTGGTAATGACGGTGGATGGGATCCTTGCTCATGTAGCCCAGGGTGTCGTGCATCCAGCCCATGTTCCACTTCATGCTGAAGCCGAGTCCGCCGAGCCAAGTGGGCCGCGTCACCTGGGGCCAGGCGGTGGACTCCTCGGCGATCATCAGGGTGCCGGGTTGTTGGCCGAGGGTGATCTGGTTGAGCCGGCGCAGAAAATCGATGGCCTCGAGATTTTCATTGCCGCCGTAGAGGTTGGGGATCCATTCGCCCGGCCCGCGCGAGTAGTCCAGGTACAGCATCGAGGCCACGGCGTCGACCCGCAGGCCGTCGATGTGAAATTCCTCCAGCCAGTACAGCGCGCTCGAGAGCAGAAAGTTGCGGACCTCATTGCGCCCGTAGTTGAAGATCAGCGTTCCCCATTCGCGGTGCTCGCCGCGGCGCGGGTCCTCGTGCTCATAGAGGGCGCTCCCGTCGAAGCGCGCCAGCGCGTAGGCGTCCTTGGGGAAATGACCCGGCACCCAATCGAGCAGCACCCCGATCCCTTCCCGATGGCAACGGTCGACGAAGTAACGGAAGTCCTCCGGGCTGCCGTGGCGGCTGGTCGGGGCGTAGAAGCCGGTCGTCTGGTACCCCCAGGAGGCATCGAGCGGATGCTCGGTCACCGGCAGCAGTTCGATGTGCGTATAACCGAGGGATTTGACGTAGTCGACCAACTCGTGCGCCAGTTCCCGGTAGGTCAGGAAGCCGCCGTCGTCGCGCCGGTGCCAGGACCCGAGGTGCGCCTCGTAGACCGACATCGGCGTGTGCAGCCAGTCGCGCTCGCGGCGCGCCCGCATCCACTCCCCGTCGTCCCAGTCGTGGTGCGGGGGGGGCTCCACGATCGCCGCCGTCGCCGGGCGTTGCTCGAAATGTCGGCCGTAGGGATCGGTCTTGAGTAATATCGCGCCGGTGCGGCGGTTGCGGATCTCGAATTTGTACAAGGACTGCGTCGCGAGCCCGGGGATGAACAGTTCCCAGACGCCGGTCGATCCGCGGATGCGCATCGGGTGGCGGCGTCCGTCCCATGCGTTGAAGTCGCCGACCACGCCGACGCGCTCGGCGTTCGGGGCCCAGAGCGCGAAGCGCACGCCCGCGATGCCGTCCACGGAGATCGGATGGGCCCCCAGGAGCCGGTAGGCATGCCAATGGCGGCCCTCGCCGAACAGATGCAGATCGAAATCCGGGAGCTGCGGGGGGAAGCAATAGGGGTCGAAGGCCTCGTGTTCGCCGCCGGTCCGCTCGCGCCAGCGCAGGCGGTAGCGCTCGGGGACCGAGCCGGCGGTGCCGTGCCACTCGAACAGGTCGGTGCCGGGCACTCGTTCCAGGCGCGCACCGGTCTCGACCAGCCACACCTCCTCGGCGTTCGGCAGAAAGGCGCGGACCCGCTCTTCACCGTTGGAACGATGCCGGCCGAGCACCGCGAAGGGGTCATGATGGCGCGCCTCGATGATGCGCCGCAGCCCCTCGTCCAGGCGTCCGGATACGGTCTCGGATTCGGGTGTCAAGGGCTGGTTCCGATACGACACGTACGCCTCCTCCGGTGACAAGACCCGGAGATTTGATGGTACCATAAGCGGCGGATCCGCTGCGGAATCCGGACGACGGCCGGCGGGGTGGTGGGTGATCCCGATTCCCGGATAATCATTCCGGCGCGATTCCGGGCGCAGCCCGCCGAAGGAAGGTCCAGATGAACCTCGCCTCCACGCCCCGCTTCGTCAGCCTGCTGACGCGCGACACCCTCGCATTGATCCTCGCCGGCGGGCGCGGCTCGCGGCTCAAGTACCTGACCCTGTGGCGGGCCAAGCCGGCGGTGCCGTTCGGCGGCAAGTTCCGGATCATCGATTTCCCGCTCTCCAACTGCATCAATTCCGGGATCCGCCGCGTCGGCGTGCTCTCCCAGTACAAGGCCCACTCCCTGATCCAGCACATCCAGAAGGGTTGGAGTTTTCTGCGCGGGGAGTTCGGCGAGTTCGTGGAACTGTTGCCCGCCCAGCAGCGCATCACGTCCTCGTGGTACGCGGGCACCGCCGATGCGGTCTATCAGAATATCGACATCATCCGCGGCCACGACCCGAGCTACGTGTTGATCCTGGCCGGGGACCACATCTACAAGATGGACTACGGTCCGATGATCGCCCACCACGTCGATCGCGGTGCCGACCTCACCGTCGGGTGCATCGAGGTGCCGTTGGAACGGGCCCGCGCATTCGGCGTGATGACCGTCGGCGGCGACGGGCGCGTCGCGCGCTTCGCCGAAAAACCCGCACATCCGGAGTCGGTTCCCGGGAAGGCGGACGTGGCCCTCGCGTCCATGGGCATCTACGTGTTCAATACGGCGTTCCTCTACGAGCAGCTCATCAAAGATGCGGATCTGCCCGAGTCCACCCGCGATTTCGGCAAGGATATCCTGCCCTCGGTGATCAACCGCTACCGGGTCATGGCCTACCCGTTCCGCGACGTGCAGAGCGGGCGTCAGAGCTACTGGCGCGACGTGGGTACGGTGGACGCCTACTGGGAGGCCAATCTGGAGCTGATCGGTGTGACGCCCGAGCTGAATCTCTACGACGAACACTGGCCGATCTGGACCTACCAGGAGCAGCTCCCGCCCGCCAAGTTCGTCTTCGACGACGACGATCGTCGCGGCATGGCGGTGGATACCATGGTCTCGGGCGGGTGCCTGATCTCCGGGGCCACGGTACGCCACTCCCTGTTGTTCTCCAACGTTCAGGTCCACTCCCATGCATTGGTCCAGGACTCGGTCGTGCTCCCCGACGCCGACATCGGGCGCCACGCCCACGTGCGCCGGGCGGTCATCGATCGCGGTTGCCGGATCCCGGAGGGCATGATCCTCGGCGAGGATCCGGAGGAGGACGGCAAGCGATTCCACGTCACCGAACGCGGGGTCACGTTGGTGACCCCCGAGATGCTGGGTCAGGTGCGCCACTATGTCCGTTGATACGCGGCTCAAGGTGGTGCTGTGCTGGCACATGCACCAGCCCCAGTACCGGGACTTGGTGCGCGGGACCTATCAACTCCCCTGGACCTACCTGCACGGCATCAAGGACTACGTCGACATGGCGGCGCACCTGGAGGCGGTGCCGGGCGCGCGCGCGGTGATCAACTTCGCCCCGATCCTGCTGGAGCAGATCGAAGACTACGCGGAGCAGATCAGCGCCTTTCTGAGCGAGGGCGTCGAGATCCGCGACCCGCTGCTCGCGGCGCTCGCGGGCGTGGAACCGCCCACCGACGCCGATGCGCGTCAGGAACTGGTGAACGCCTGCCTGCGTGCCAACCGCACCCGGCTGATCGACCGATTCCCGGCCTACCAACGGCTCGTGCGGTTCGCCGAGTGCATGGGCGATGTCGCGGCCGGGGTGGAGTATCTGAACGACCAGTATCTCGCCGATCTGCTCGTCTGGTATCACTTGGCGTGGATGGGCGAGACGGTGCGGCGCCGGGACACCCGTATCAAGCGCCTGCAGAACAAGGAGGCCGGCTTCACGGTTGCCGATCGGCGGCTGCTCGTCTCGGTGATCGGCGAGCAGTTGGCGGGGATCGTCGGCCGCTACCGCTCGCTGGCCGACCGCGGCCAAGTGGAGTTGTCGGTCAGCCCGTACGCCCACCCGATCATACCGCTGCTGCTCGACATCGGCTCCGCCCGCGAGGCGCTTCCGGACGTGGTGTTGCCCCTGCTCGATGCCTACCCGGGCGGCAAGGGACGGGCCCGATGGCACGTGCGCGCCGCGATCGAGACCTTCGAGCGCCACTTCGGCCGTCTGCCGCAGGGCTGTTGGCCCTCGGAGGGCGGGGTCAGCGAGGCGACCCTGCGTCTGTTCGAGGATCACGGCTTCCGTTGGGCGGCGAGCGGCCAGGGTGTACTGACCAACTCCCTGCAGCAGATCCAGGGCGGGGACGGGTCCGCGCAGGGCGTGCACCGCCCCTATCGATTGGAGGGCGGACATCTCGGCGTCTTCTTCCGCGATGACGGGCTCTCCGACCTGATCGGTTTCACTTATTCGGATTGGCACGGCGACGACGCGGTGGCCAACCTGGTGCGCCACCTGGAGGATATCGCCGCCGTCGAGAGTGAGCGACCCGATACGGTGGTGTCCATCATCCTGGACGGCGAGAACGCCTGGGAGCATTACCCGGAGAACGGCTACTATTTTCTCAGCGCGCTCTACCGGCGGCTCGCGGACCATCCGGGGATCGAGCTGACGACCTTCTCCGAGGTGCTCGAGCGGTGCCCGGCGCCGACGGAGTTGCCGCGGCTGGTCGCCGGCAGTTGGGTCTACGGGACCTTTTCCACGTGGATCGGAGATCCGGACAAGAACCGCGGATGGGACATGCTGGGCGCGGCCAAGCGGGCCTGTGACGCGGCGCTCGCCTCGGGGCGGCTTAGCGAGGAGCAACGCACGCGCGCGCTCGAACAGCTCGCCGTGTGCGAGGGTTCCGACTGGTTCTGGTGGTTCGGCGACTACAACCCCGCCGATACGGTGAGCGACTTCGACCGGTTGTACCGGCGCCACCTGTCGAATCTCTATCGGTTCATCGGCAAGGAACCGCCGGGGTATCTGGAGCAGCCCTTTACCCATGGCGGCGGGGCGCCCCGGGCGGGGGGCACCATGCGCTCGGGCCAAGCCCAATCGTGACGCAACCCGACACGGTCCTGGACCGGCGCCGTGCCGGTTTGTTGCTGCACCCCACCTCGCTGCCCGGCCCCGGCCCGTGCGGGCGGCTCGGTCCCGACGCCTACTGGTTCGTCGATTTTCTTCGAGACGCGGGCTTCGGGGTGTGGCAGACGCTGCCGCTGGGGCCCACCCACGACGACGGCTCGCCCTACCAGTGTCTCTCGGTCCATGCCGGCGATCCGCGCCTGGTGAGTCGCGCGCTGCTGGTGCAGTGGGGCTGGCTGCCGGGCGTCTCGCCCGAAGCCGCGGAGGCCGCCGGCGACGACGTCTTCGGCGCGGCCCGGGACGGATTCCGGGAGCACGCCGACGCGCCGGCGCGTGCGGAGTTCGAGGCCTTTTGTGAGTACAACGCCCATTGGCTGGATGATTTCGCGCTGTTCCAGGCGTTGCGCGACGCCCACCAGGGCAGGCCCTGGACGCAGTGGCCCCGCGGCCAACGCGACCGCACGCCGAAGGCGCTCGCGCGCGTGCGCCGCGAATTCGCCGACGCCGTCGAGCAGGTCCGCTTCGCGCAGTTTCTGTTCCGCCGCCAGTGGCGGTTGCTGCGCGCCTATGCGAACGAACGCGGGATCCTGCTGCTCGGTGACCTGCCGATCTTCGCCTCCCACGACAGCGCCGAGGTCTGGGCGCACCGCGACTACTTCGCGCTCGACGATCAGGGCCGCCCGCTCACCGTCGCCGGCGTGCCGCCGGACTACTTCTCGGCGACCGGCCAGCTTTGGGGCAACCCCCACTACCGCTGGGACGTGATGCAGGCGGACGGCTTCCGCTGGTGGGTGGAGCGCGTGGCCGGGCAGCGCGAGCTGTTCGACCTGATCCGGATCGATCATTTCCGCGGTTTCGAGGCCTACTGGGAGGTGGCGGCGGACGCACCCGACGCCATGAACGGGCGTTGGGTCAAGGCGCCGGGCGAGGCCTTGTTCCGCACGTTGCGCGAGCGACTGGGTCCGCACCTGCCGCTGGTGGCGGAGGACCTGGGGTTGATCACCCCCGAGGTCGAGGCGTTGCGCGCGCGCTTCGGCTTTCCCGGCATGAAGATCCTGCAGTTCGCCTTCGACGGCGGCAGCGACAACCCCTATCTGCCGCACCGTCACCGGGAGAACTGCGTGGTCTATACCGGTACCCACGACAACAATACCAGCCTCGGGTGGTTCGAGGAGTTGCCGGAGGAGCGCAAGCACGCGGTGCGCGATTATCTCGCCCATCCCTCCGATCCCATGCCATGGCCGCTGGTCCGCTGGGCGTTCGCCTCCGTGGCACGCCTCACGGTGGTGCCGCTGCAGGATGTGCTGGGTCTGGATGGAAGTCACCGCATGAACCGCCCCGGCACCACCGAAGGGAACTGGAGCTGGCGCTTCGGTTGGGACTGGTTTCCGCAGGACGTGGCGCAACGCATGCACCACCTGATTCGGATCTACGGACGCGAGCCCGCGGGCGGTTGATGTTCGGCCAGCCAAGGCCGGCCCTACCGGGGTGGCGGCACGGGTCCCGTACCCATCCGTGGGGCGGGGCTCGCCCCGCCGAGCCGGCGCCTACAGCCAGGTCATGCAGCCGGTCTCGAAGGGGTGGCAGAGCAGTTCGTGATGGGGATACATGCGCAGTTTGTAGTACATTAATCCGGACAGGTCGGGCTGCAGGTCCAGGGCGAACACCACCTCCCCCTTGATGCGCTCCCCGGCAGGCTCCAGCAACAGCCGCTGATGGAGTCGGAACTCCCCGTTCATCGTCTCTCTGCCGATCAGGCATTCCACGACCACGTCGCGCGTGTCGAGGCCGTCGAGATGCGCCGCGACCCGGATCGGCAACGAGTCGCCGGCGATGATCTCCTGCGGACCCGGATCGATGCGGCGCAGGCCCACCTTGTGCCAGGAACGGGCGATCTTGCGCTTCCACGTCGCCAGTTCGCGCGCCGGCGCGCCGCCGTCCTCGGAGAGCGTGCGTGAATGACGCCGCGCCGGCCCGTAGTAGCCGGTCACGTAGTCGTTCACCATCCGCACGGCGTTGAAGCGCGGCAGCAGGGATTTCACCGAGGCCTTGGACATCCGCACCCATCCCTCGGAGTAGCCGTGGCCGTCGCGCTCGTAGTAGAGCGGAACCACTTGGTGCTCCACGATGTCCAGCAGTTCCCGGGCCTCCTCACGGTCGCGGTAGTCGGCGTCGAATTCCGGTCCGTGCGGTTCGATGGCCCAACCGTTCTCGCCGTTGTAGCCCTCGCCCCACCAGCCGTCCAGGACGCTGAGATTGAGCACCCCGTTGATGCCCGCCTTCTGGCCCGAGGTCCCGCTCGCCTCCATCGGATACTCCGGGGTGTTCACCCACACGTCTACGCCGGTGACCAGCTTGCGGGCCAAGGCCAGATCGTAGCCTTCGAGCACGAGGATCTTGCCCTCGAATTCGGGGCGTCGCGAGAAATCGTGGATTACCTGGATCAGGTGCTGGCCGGGCAGGTCGTTGGGATGCGCCTTGCCGGCGAAGATGAGCACCACGGGACGCTGCGGATTATTCAGGATGCGCGCCAGGCGTTCCGGGTCGCTGAACAGCAGCGTCGCACGCTTGTAGGTCGCGAAGCGCCGGGCGAAGCCCAGCGTCAACACGTTGAGTTCCTCCGGAGACAGGTAACGGGTCAGGCGCTCGATCTGTGAGGGGCTGCAGCCGTTGCGTCGGTGCTGCCGAGTCGCCCGGCGTCCCACCTCCGCCAGGAACTCCGACTTGAGCGACTGGCGCAGGCTCCAGAAGCTGTAGTCCGGGATCTCGTCGATATGCTCCCAGTACTCCTTGTCGCGCAGCTTGTTGCGCCATTCGCCGCCGAGTCGCATATCGAGGAGATTGACCCATTCGCGCGCCAGGAACGTGGGCACGTGTACGCCGTTGGTGACGTGGTGGATGGGGTTCTCGTCGGGTGGGATCTGGGGCCAGATGTAGCTCTCCATGCGCGAGGCCACGGTGCCGTGGATGCGGCTCACGCCGTTGTGGCAGCGGGAGCCGCGCAGGGCGAACGCGGTCATGTTGAATCCGCCCTGGGCGTTGGGGCTGGAACCGAGTGCGAGGAACTGATCGGTGCCGATCCCGAGCTGCGACATGGACTCACCGAGATAGCTCGTAATGAGGCCGTGATCGAAGATGTCGTGCCCGGCGGGTACCGGCGTGTGGGTGGTGAACACGGTGGCGGAGGCGACCAGTTCCAGGGCACTGTCGAAGTCCATGCCCTGCGCCACGTATTCGCGACAGCGCTCCAGGATCAGGAACGCGGGATGCCCCTCGTTGATGTGCCAGACGGTGGGCGCCAGGCCCAGGGCGCGCAACGCGCGCACACCGCCGAGTCCAAGCACGATCTCCTGTTGGATCCGGGTATTGTTGTCGCCGCCGTAGAGCTGGTAGGTGATGGAGCGGTCGGCCTCGCTGTTCTCTGCGGTGTCGCTGTCGAGCAGGTACAGGTCGATGTGCCCGACCTTCACGTGCCACACGCGCAGGGCGACCCGGCGTCCCGAGAGGTCCACGTGGACCTGGATTTCGCTCCCACATGGATCCCGGGCCGGTTCCGCCGGGAGATCGGCGAACGCGGTCGGGTGGTAGTGGGCGAGCTGGTTGCCCTGGCCGTCGATGGTCTGCGTGAAATACCCCTGCCGGTAGAGCATGCCCACCGCCACGAACGGGATGCCGAGGTCGCCGGCCGCCTTGCAGTGGTCGCCGGCCAGGATGCCGAGCCCGCCGGAGTAGATGGGCAGGCTCTCGTGCAGTCCGAATTCGGCGCAGAAGTAGGCGACCAGGTCGACGGCGGGGTCGATGTGTGGTTCGATGTCGCTGCGCATCCCCTCGCGCTGGTAGGCGTCATAGGCCGAGAGTGCCCGATTGTATTCCTCCAGGTAGATGCGGTCTTCGGCGGCCTCGGTGAGGCGCTTCTGGGCGACGCGGCGCAGGAAGACCTTGGGGTTGTGTCCGCAGCGTCCCCACAGTTTCGAATCGAGGCGGTAGAACAGCCCGCGCACCTGGCGGTTCCAGCTATAGGCGAGATCGCCCGCGAGTTCCTGGAGTCGGGCGAGGCGTTCGGGAATGTGGGGCTGAACTTCCAGCCGGTATCGGGTACCTGTCATCGCCGGATCTCTTCGTTTTGGCCGCCGCCGGGCGTCGCGGGACGCCCGGCCTCCGCGTCCCGGCGGAATGGCCTGGTGGGGGGCTGCGGGGGAGGCGCATCGCCCGTGAACCGGGCTTCGCGGCCACACCCGTGCCGCCGTGTGCCCGGGGATCGGTCGGGGCGCACCGATGGTCCGGGCACGGCTCCCGCGGCGGTACGGATGCCCATGCGGGGGTTGGTGCCGGGATAGAGCATCATCAACGAACAATCAAGAACTTACGTATTTTCCCGCATAATTCCGCATTGTTCCTTGGTATCAGTC
>VAPE01024608.1_pt1 | contig 48518 bp, 55 predicted proteins | sample 3393911 | NCBI WGS metagenome assembly VAPE01 (sample SAMN08290436, study PRJNA428436) | hydrothermal vent metagenome | isolation source: Deep-sea hydrothermal vent chimney | place: Atlantic Ocean: South-mid Altantic Ridge
AAAGACAAAGTATAAATTCCCCTATTTGTTATAGAAACTTTCAAAAATCCAATCGTTCTCACCTTTTTCATATTCAAAAAGAGAATAAAAAGTTTATAAATGTTATTGTAAATATGAATCTCCCGAAAAACCCTAACTTAAATAATCTTATTTTGAAACAAAAGGTTTAAAAATTATTTCAAGAGTATTAAAATAAATAAAGTCCCTGTAGCTCAGTTGGTAGAGCGAACGGCTGTTAACCGTTAGGTCGTAGGTTCGAGTCCTTCCGGGGACGCTTTATCTGTAAGTTTTATGAAACCTTACATTTCCTCTGAATAAAATTCTAAAACGAGATTTCCTTTAAAGAGTTTGTAATTAATCATATCTAAATTTATTGGCAAAGATTTGAAATAGACTTCTCCTTTCGAAACTGCCTTTATCTCAAAGCCATTCTCCACCCTTATTATTGAGAGATTTTCGATGGAACTAACTCCAGGAATCTTTAATCTATAAACTATTTTATCTGACATTCTTTTTACTTCTGTGACCGGTTCTACCTTCGGTAATCCAGATATATTCTTAAGATTTTTTTTAGAGATAACCGGAAACGTCTGTACAATTTTCTTATTTCCAACAGGATTAACTTTCTTTCCATTTATAAAAACCTGCATCTCTCCTTCAGGATTTTTAAATTCTTTTTTCATTTCCTTTTCAACCATATTAAATGCACTTTTCATCATTTTATCAATTAAATTTTGACCTAAATTATCCAAAAAAGAACTCTTCTTCAAAGGTTCATTTGATAAGTCGTTTCTTCCAAGAATTCCCCAATCCCCTTTCTTCTTGTTATTCAAAGGATACCCGCAATCCTGACAAAAATTACTCGAACTTTTTATATTACTCTTACAATTTGGACATTTTTTTTTATTAAACATTTTCCGTTTTCAGATAAGATCTTATAGCAATTATCTCATGTATCTCCTCAGTTAAAATAGGTCTTGCGCTTTTTAAAATTATCTCTTTGAAGATTTTACTATCTTTCAATTTCTTTTTTTGTTTTATTTCTTTTATATTTTTAATTGTGAGAAAAGCAACAATTGATCTCAAGAAACTACTCAAGATAGCCATTAAAGTTATTGTGTAAAGCAGGTCATACTTTGAAAGAGAAATTATTAAAGCACCAATGCCTGCACCGAGGAAGATTCCAATTCCTGAGATCATATTAGAATAAGAAACTGCCAGGGCCCGTTTATCTACCCGGACATTATCATAAATAAAGTTGACAGATGCGAGGCTGAATCCTGTAAAAGCGATTCCTCCGACGAAGGATGGAATTAAGAAAAGATAAATTGGAGAGTGGGAGAAAATCCAGAGGATTGGCGTGAACGAAAGAAATACAAAAGCAATTTTTATTATTTTTTCGTTTCCATATCTATCTGAAATAATTCCCCAGAATCTCATAAAAAAAAGTGAGAAGAAGGTTCCTCCTAAGAGAACAATCATATATGTGGAGTATTCAAAATGTAACCCCCTAAGGAGATATATTGTGAGGATAGAAAAGAAAATAGTTCCGGAAAAATAGAAAGCTGCTTGAAAAAGACTGAATCTTCCAAAGTTAGATTTTGGGGCTTGTTTTAAAAAATCAAGAAAAGAGAAATAATCCTCTTCTTTAAATTTCGTTTTTGGTTCATATTCTTTCTTCAGAGTAAAATAACTGAGGAATCTAAAGATTATAGCTACAGAAAATAAAATTCCGAAGCCTAACATTAATTTTCCATCTTTTTTTAAAAGACTTAGAAAGAATGAAGAGGAAATAACCAAAATAACTGAAATAAATCTTAAAATAAAATTTCGTTTAGAAAACCATCTTCCCCTATACTTTTCATCGACGACACTTCCCATCCAAGAAAACCAAGGGGGATAAGGGATTCCTAAAAGAATGGTATGAACAATAAATAAAGAAAAAAAGAAGAGAGGTAAGATGCTCAGAAAGAGTCCTTTATAAAAAAAGAAAGCAATTAGAATCAAAGGTAAAAAAAATAGACCTTCCAACAGAAAACTTTTCAAAACTATTTTTTTACGAGGAGACTTTCTCATAAATTTAGAGCCGAGAATTTGACCTAAAGGATTCAAAAGTCCGGTAACCGAAGAAAGCATTGCGACGAGAAAATTGCTCGAATTTAAAGCTATTGCAAATGGCGCAAGATAATAATCTCCGAAAGAACCTTTTGCAGAACCAAATATTCCCGACTTTATGCTCAATCTTCTTGTCTGATGTTTCACTTCTTTTATATCCATATCGAATAAAGAAGGAGAGAGTTTTTAATCTCTTTTATTTTCTAAGTTTTATGAAAAAATTAAAAGTCCTTGTGGCAATGTCGGGAGGAGTTGATTCTTCCGTTGCGGCCTTATTAATGAAAGAAAAGGGTTACGAAGTCGTTGGTGCATTTATGAAAAATTGGAGCGATACTAAAAATAAGATAACTGGAGAGTGTGCTTGGAAAGAAGAGCGAAGGTTTGCGTTGAAAATTGCAAAGATTTTAGAGATTCCCCTCGTAACATTGGATTTTGAAAAAGAATACAAAGCGCAAGTTATTGACAAAATGTTTGAATCTTATAAGAAAGGAAAAACTCCGAACCCAGATATAGATTGTAATAGAAAAATAAAGTTTCCTCTTTTTTTAAAATATGCGAAAAGTAACGGCTTCGACAAAATTGTTACCGGGCATTATTCTAAAATAAAAAAACTAAAAAATGTTTATAGAATGTTTCGGGCGAAAGACAAAATGAAAGACCAATCCTATTTTCTTTACGGTCTTTCTCAAAAAGAATTGAAATATACTCTTTTTCCAATTGGAAATTATACTAAAAAACAAGTGAGAGAAATTGCAAGAAGAAAAGGGTTTCCGAATTATAATAAAAAAGGGACGGTCGGAATTTGTTTTATAGGAAAAATAAATTTAAAGGATTTTTTACAGAAGAGGATTAAACCAAAAAAAGGAGATATTTTAGATTCTCGTGGAAAAAAAATAGGAGAACACGATGGAATTTATTATTATACGATTGGACAAAGAATCGGACCGAGGTATGGAATAAATATAAAAAAATCTAAGGAAGAAATGAAAAGGTGGTATATCGTCGGGAAAGACGCAAAAAAGAATATATTAACTGTAGCCTCGGAAGGAGATCCTTTAAATTTTAGAAAAGAATTTTTTGTAAAAAGTCTTCATTTAATTGAAGGAAGTGAAAAGGATTTTTTGAATAGAATCAAAAAACGTCAGAGGAAATTTCTTTCAAGAATAAGAAGCGTTGGAGAACTTTTAAAGATAAAACTTTCTTTTGAAGAAGATAAAAAGATTTTGAAAGCGGTTCTTAAAGAGGCGATATCTGGAATTTCTGAAGGACAAGCGGTGGTTTTTTACAAAGGAAAGAAAGTAATCGGAGGAGGAGAAATTTCTTTTTAAGAAATTTCAGCTCTTTTCTGTTCAATTCTAGGAGGAGAAATCCCTTTTTAAGAAATTTCAGCTCTTTTCTATTCAACTCCACGAGGAGAGATTTATTCCAATTAATTATCTAAGTTCTTTCATTAGAAAAATATTTTAAAAATATAAAAAATTATCAATTTAATTTTTCTATTAATCCAAAACCACCATCCTTTTTCCAGATCTCCTTCAATAATTCAAAATATTTTTTTTCTTGAATTGAATTGTCTTTAGGATCACACAAACTGAGATTCTTCTCTGTAAATTTTAAAACTCTATAAGTATGATTTTCCACTCCAACGAAGCCATTATTTTTACTGATTTCTTCTAATAAACTATTTGGTTCATTGATAGAAATCTCGTTATACCAATAAAATCTATAATTGAATCCTTGATGTTTCATGAATTTTTTTATCTTACCGTCGTCAGCCATAAATCCATTTTCGGCGGAAGTCAAATTTTTTGCTATCTCTTCCTGAGAAATAAAGATATTATATTCTAATAAAACATCTTGAAGGATCGCACATAAACAATAATTATTTTTTTCTTGCTTCATATTAGTTTGGGGTATTAGTTTCTTCACCAATTCCAATTAATTTATTTTGTAATTAATTTAAGTATAAGCTTCTTAGATCAGATTGAATATAAATTTTTGCTTTCATAAAATATTTTATTAGCTCAACAATATAATCTCAAAGAAACATTTTTAAATAAATCAAATTTGAAATTAAAATGGAAGAAAACTATTTAGAAGTCATTCAACATATTAAAGATGTTGAAAAAAAATTAATATTTTACTCTCCAAATGATAAAGGGGTTTCCATCGGATTGCCGAATCCCTTCGTGGCGCCTTCTTCAAACGAAGGAATTTTCAGAGGAGACCAATTTTATTGGGATAGTTACTTTATAATTCTCGGTCTTATAGTCTCTAAAAAGATTTCTTTGGCAAGAGGGATAGTTGAAAACTTTGCTTACTTATTTAAGAGATTTGGGATAATTCCCTCGAGAAATCGGTATTACAATTTAGGCATTTCTCAACCTCCTTTTTTTACTTCAATGATTTTAGAAGTTTTTAATAAATCAAAAGATGAAAAATGGCTCAAAGAAATGGCACAGGTTGCGGAGTCAGAATTAAAAAATTATTGGATGGGAGAATCCCATAAAGTTTTCAAAGGACTTTCGAGATATGCAGATCATTGGATGACACATTTAACTGCAGAACACGAGTCCGGATGGGATATGACTTCTCGTTTTGACGAAAGGTGTTTAGATTTCTTACCAATCGATTTAAATTCTCTGTTATTCAAATATGAATTAGATCTTTCTGAAATTTATAAGACATTAAAAAATAAATCTAAGGAACTATTTTATTCAAGTGAAGCAAAAAAAAGAAAGGAAACTATGAATAATTTGATGTGGAATGAAGAAGAAGGTTCTTTTTTTGATTATGATTATAAAAATAAAAAACAAAGTAAGTTTTATTCCATTGCGAGTTTCTATCCTCTTTGGGCAGGGTTAGCGAAGGAGACTCAGGCCAAAAAAATGAAGAACAAAATTTCCCTCTTAGAGTGCAAAGGAGGTTTAGCGAATACTCAAAAAGAAAAACTTTCAAACACATGTAAACAATGGGATTATCCAAATGGTTGGTCGAATCAACAAGAAATTGTTGTAAAAGGACTTTTGAATTATGGATTCAAAAGAGAAGCCGAAAGATTAATTAAAAAATGGTTAGAGATGAACAAAAAAGTTTTTGAAAAAACTGGAGAATTTTGGGAACGGTATGACGTAGTCGCGGAGGGAATTGGAAAAAAAGGAAGATATCCAATTCAAAAAGGGTTTGGCTGGACAGATACTATTTTTATAAAATTTTTAGATAGATTAAAAAAATTACAAACAGAAGACTAAAATTTATAGTTTTTTTATTACCATAATACATTTAAAGAAAAATAGAATTCATAAATTTATGAAGATTGAGTTGGTTACTTCAACAGGGAATTTACAAAATTCTCAAGAAATGATTGAATTTGGATCAAGATGTGCCCGAGTTTGTTATAACAAAAAAAATTGGGGGGAATTACAAAAAGAACCAATTAGAGAATCTTTACTAAATAGACTTATTAAGTCAGGACACCACAGTGTATTTGAACATATAAATTTAACATTCAATTTTGATGAAATACCCAAAGCTCTTGCCATGGTATTCAATAATGAGAAACAATATGCTACTTCTGAAAAATCTGCGAGATACACCCAGATGAGGAATATTGAGCCGATACAAAAGGAATTATATAATAAATGGATGGAGACATTAATTCCGGAAATTGAGAAAGTTTATCCTTCTATTAAAGATTCTAAATTAAGAAAGGGAGCTATTAAAAAACTTGCTCAGGAAAATGCAAGATATATGTCAAGTGTTTTTACTCCAACAAAAATGGTTCATACAATTAATTTAAGACAATTGAATTTTTTACAACAAGGATTTGAGAATTTTATAGAAGAGTATTCAGATAAAAATTATTCTTTTGAGTTCCGACTTAGAAATTATATGGGTGATTTTTTAGAACAAACAAAAGATCTTAGAATTAAGGGGTTAGAGAATCAAACAGATAGGGGGTTATCTCTTTTCTCTAACGCTAATTTGACTCCGTCTAATGAATATGGAGATATGTATTCTCGTATTTATTCTCTGAGTTTTGCAGGACTTGCTCAAGCACATAGACACAGAACGATAAGTTATAATATTTTAGGAGGAACGGAAATGGGAGCTAAAAAAGGATTCTTTATTCCTCCTATTGTTAAAAAAGCAGATTTGGAATATGAGTGGATTAAAGATTTAAACCAAGTTTCTAAAACAGATTTCCCACAGGCACAATTATTAGAGGTATATGAAAGGGGAAGGTTAGAAGATTTTAGATCAAAGGCACTTCTTAGAATGTGTGGTCATGCCCAGTTAGAAATAATGATAAATACGATGGAGACTGCCAAAGAATATAAATCATATCAAAAAAGCTATGGGGAGAATTCACTCACTTCAAAATGTTTACAAGGGATAAAATGCTTAAGTCCTTGTGTCTGGACAGGGAAAAATGCGTTGAGGAGATTAATTTAAATGACAGACGGCAAGCTAATTGTGTTTGAAGGGATTAATGGTTGTGGAAAAGGGACGCAGTTGGATTTACTTCATTCTTATATTCGGTCTTCTGGAAAAGCAATTCCGATTTTTACAACAGGAGAACCAAATTATTTTGACGGCAATGGTCGAATGGCAAGAGAAATGTTGGACAGTGAGGGGAATCCATATTCTAACAATCTTAAAGCTGTTGAATATTTTGCGGAGAATCGGAGGACTCATAACAATATCTTTGTTCCAATGTTAAAAAAAGGAATAGATGTTTTGAGTGATAGATATTGGCATTCAAATTTTGCGTTTCAGAATGCACAGGGAATATCCTATGCGGATATTGCAAAAGCAAACAAAGGATTCCGCGCCCCTAATTTAACGTTTATCCTCGATGTTCCAGTTAATATTGCGTTTGAAAGATTACGCAAAAGAGATGGAGATAATAGAAGAAAGTTTGAAGGGGATTTTGATTTTGTAAACTCGGTTAGAAATAATTATCTTGAGTTAGGTTCCATCTTACCAAGATTAATTAAGGACAAAAATATTTTTGTTATTGATGGAAATCGTTCTATAACAGATATTTTTGAGAAAGTAAAAGAGATTTATAGTTTTTTTTGATTTTTCTTTATAAAAATATTATTTATTTTTTCACTATTATAAATAAAAGGTATTTCTAAAGACAGACTTTCTTAAATAGAAAACAAACTTAAATACCTTTCTAAATAAAAGTTTTAAAAGTTTTATTAGTAAAGGTTATAAATAAGCATCTTTTTCATTAATATGTTATGGATGTTAAAAAACGTTTTGAATTAATCAAAAAAAACACAGAAGAAATTATGACTGAAGATGATTTAAAAATTCTCTTAGATAGTGGAATAAAAATTAAACATTATATCGGTTTTGAAATTTCTGGCAAAATCCATTTAGGAACTGGATTGATGTGTATGTCTAAAGTTAAAGATTTTATGGATGCTGGAATTGATTGTTCAATTTTTCTGGCCGATTGGCACAGTTGGATAAATGACAAACTCGGAGGAGATAGAGAAGTTATAAAAAAAGTTGCTGGAGGATATTTCAAAGAAGGTTTAAAAGCAAGTTTGAAATGTTTTGGCGGCAACCCAGAGAAACTAAAATTTATTTTAGGTTCAGATTTGTATCATAATAATGATAATTATTGGGCAACAATGGTAGATGTAAGTAAAAATACATCTCTATCGAGAATGCAAAGAAGTATAACAATTATGGGCAGAAAAGAGGGCGGTTCTGTAGATTTCGCAAAATTGATTTATCCACCAATGCAAATTGCAGATATTTTCATTCAGGGGATAAATTTACCTCACGCAGGAATAGACCAACGAAAAGCCCAAGTAATCGCTAGAGATGTAGCTCTAAAAATCAAAACTAAACCTTTGTTAAATAAAGACAGAAAAAAAATAAAACCTGTCGCCGTTCATCATCATTTAATTTTGGGATTAGGAAAGCCACCAGTCTGGCCTGTGCCAAAAGATCAATTACAAGAATTATGGTCTGCTCTAAAAATGAGCAAATCAAAACCAGATACTTGTATATTTATACACGATTCGCCTAAAGAAATCAAAAGAAAAATAAACAAAGCATTTTGTCTCGAGGGTGAAACAGAATTTAATCCAATCCTTGACTGGACAAAATATATAATTTTTAGAGATGTAGATTCAAAATTAAAAATAGAGAGGTCAGAAAAATTTGGAGGCAATGTTACATATACTTCCTACAAAAAATTAGAAAAAGATTTTGCTGAAAAGAAGCTTCACCCTCTGGATTTAAAAAATTCTGTGTCTGAAAAATTAATTCAAATTCTTGAGCCAGCAAGAAAGCATTTTGAACAACCAAAAACTAAAAAGATGCTCGAAGAGTTAGAAAAACTAATAATAACGTGTTGAGTGATAGATAATTATTTTTACTAATCTCTCTGATTAATTCTTCTTTTGTCGTCCTCGTTTTAGTATTGCTCTCCAGGATATTCAATTTGGATGGAGAAGTCTGCAAGGTTTCATAGTCTAATAATTCTTGTTATACATTTTTTCTGCAAGAAAAAATCGCGTAGTGAAACGAAGCGACAGTAGGATACAAGACATTTAATCCTCCTTTAATGATTTTTGCATAGCAGACCCTCTTTTAGGGTATGCACGTTTTTTTGTTTCTTTTTTTGAAAAAAAGAAATTAAAATAATCTATCGTGGAAAGCGAGTTTTTACTCTTTATTTAATCTAACAACCCATGGGTAATAAATATATTTTTTCTCTTTAATATCATCATAAAGCTTTCTCCACATATAAAAATTATCAAATCCTCTTCTTTTATTTTTTACTGCTTTTTTAAAAACAACCCACATAATTTTGATGAACTAAAAGGGTCTTCCCATAATTTATTATACCTTGATAAAAAGAGAAAATCAAAAAATCAAAAAGTTTGTTATCTATTGTTGTTCCTTTCAGAGAACCTTTTTTCTTTAGAAAATTCTTATTTTTTTGTACTTTATCAAATTCAGAAGTTTTGAAAACATCCTTACTCTTATAAAACTCATAATTTCTTATATGTGCAGTTAAAAAAATTAGAAGAATCAAAACCTCTTCTATTAAAAGAAGTATTAAGAAAGATAACCAGAAAAGATGAACATTTCCTGCAAAAGAAGAGACAACGCCATAAAGAACTTTAAATACAAATGCTAAAAATAGAACTAAAGCAAGAAAGAAAAAAGGCGGAGAAGAAAAATATCCAAAACCAAAAATATGTTTTATACTTTTAAAATTCTTTCTGGGATACTTACTTTTTCTTTCATAAAACGATTTTGAAAAACAAACTTAAATACCTTTCTAAATAAAAATTTTTGTAGAAACAAAAGTTTATAAATAGATTTAATATAAATTATTTATGACAAAATTAATTGGGGTGAAAATAATTTTAGCTTTGATTGCCATTGGTTTAGGGAGCTGGAATTATTTTTTAAGAGATTCAATGAATCTTCCAGTATTTTCGGGATTAAGTTCGACAATGGTTTGGATTATTGCAGGAATTTTTCTTGCAGTAACAATAATCATAAACTGGACAATTAGAGATTAGTTTTTAAAATTCGCTTTGGTTTGGAGGAAGATTATTTTAATGAAGGAGAAATTTTTATAAAAATATTATTTATTTTTTCACTATCCTAAATAAAAGGTATTTCTAAAGACAGACTTTCTTAAATAGAAAACAAAAGTATTAATCAACTGCTTCAGAAATTATTTCTTGAAGTTTTCGTGCAACCCCGCCTTCAGAATTTTTTACTTTTGGTTCATATTTAGAACAATCAGACCAGTCCATCGGTTTTATGTCACTGGCACAATACCATTCGTTTTCATCTCGAGCAAAAGATTCTCTTCCAAGATTATGACAACCGAGGCAAGAGTCATCTAGGTTATTATCCCAATACTTTGTTAAATTTTTAACTGAAGATAAATCATATTCGAGAGAAGCATTCTTAAGAACAAATCCTCCAACATCTCCGTTACCATTCAATAAAACAGAACTTCCTTCCTGAATTGAATATCGAAGAAACTGCTTAAAATCTTCGATTGATTCGCCCGCTGGTGTAGAAATTTCGAATGATCGACTAAGTTCGGAATATTCTTTTTTCAAATCTCCGAAGACTTCCAATAATTCTTGTTCTGTTCTAACTTTCTCATGATTCGGCTGATATTTCAAACCAGTAATTAAGTTTGGCATAATTCTAAAAAATCAAAAACTCATTTTTAAAGATTTATATTCTTCTAAACCAATTTCTAAAAATATACCTTTTCAAGTGTAAAATATTTTTTATAATCTGAAATATTGAAATTAAAAAAAATTTGTATAATCTGTCTAAAAAATATCTTGAAGCATCAGACGCAATTAAGTTAGAAAGAGAAATATATTCAGGACTAGTGAATCGTGCAGAATATAATGAATATTACTTTGAATATAAATATGGTTTATTTTATAGTGGTGGGGAGCCTATTCCCTCAAAAGTCGATAGAAAATTAGAAAAAGCAATTGACGAACTTGAAGAATCTAATTATACTCAAAGGGCAATAGCTTACTCAAAAATGGAAAATTATTTTTCTCCAAAAAAGATACTTCAATTATTTGATAAATTTAAAACATTTAACGAATTAAGGGCGTCCATTTGTGAAATTAACTAATTTTTTTTTAAAATAGCTTCTTTCGTGTTTCATACAAGAAAAACTTTTATACTACATATCCTTCTTTAAATTATGAGAATTGGAATAATCGGGCCAAATCAAGCTTACCAACTTAATGAATTAGGATTGAAAAAGCGAAAAGCAAAACTTTCTGAATTTGCAAAAATTTTGGCTAAAACAAATTTTGAAATTTTACTTACGCCCGACAAAGATTCGTTATTGGAATTTTTTGGAAAAGAGTACCTTAAAAATGGAGGAAAGAGGATTTTTGAGATAGTTCCTTTAGAGGATGATTATGAAGATTATTTGAATATTAATCTTGGAGAAAACATCTCTTGTAAAAAATGGAAAAACCAACCTTCGAAGTTTAACGAAGAATGTGATGTTATTTTTTGTGTAGGATATGGTGGAATGGTTTTGGCAGAAATAGGATTCTCAAAATATTACAACCCAAAAACAATATATATAATTAAAGATTTTGTTTCTTCTGAACTTCCAAAAGAGATTGGTTTAAAAATAAAATATATACAAATTAGTGAAATTAAAACTATTCTTAAAAATTTATAAAATAGCAGAGGATTTAACAGAATTCTGCGGAAAATAAAAGATTTTCCTCTGGAATATTGTACTAAATTTTAGGTCTTCCCATTGATTAGACGAATTATAATCTCCCATGATTAAAAAAATAATAAAAATAAAAAATATATCTAATAACAAATTTTTTAATTAAATTTATTTTTCATTCGGACATTTAGAATAACTTATAAACTTCTTCTTCTTTTTTTATAAGATGGAAAATAAAGAGAATTATAAAATTTCAGAAGGAGAAAAAAAAGAGATAAAAAAACAAGCAAAAGAAATTCTTGGAAGGTTTGAGGAGAAACTCTCCAAAGTTGATTTTAGTAGTTTAGGGAAAGAAATTTTAGAAGATGGAGAGCGAGAAGAAGGAATATTTTCTAAAATACCTCTTTCTAAAGAAATAATGTTTCGGAATGCACCAGAAAAAAAAGGAGATTATATTATTGCGGAGAGAAAAAAATGGTAACGACTTTAGAAAAATTGAAAGATTATCTAAGGAGAATAAAAAAAGATGATTCCTCTGGAAAGAAAATAAATTCTTTTTTAGAGCTTAATCCCGAAGCAGAAAATGACGCAAAAAAAATAGATAAAAAGATATCTGAGGGAAAATCCGGAAAACTTGCCGGAAAGATTATTGCTGTAAAGTCAAATATAAATGTTGAAAATTTACACATATCTTGTGGCTCTTTAGTTCTCAAAAATTATGTTGCTCCTTATGATGCTGAAGTAATCAGAAGAATAAAAAAAGAAGACGGGCTGATTATAGGAATGACTAATTGTGACGAATTCGCTTGTGGCAGTTCGGGGGAAACTTCTGCTTTCGGTCCGACTAAAAATCCGAAAAATTTAGAATTAATCCCCGGAGGCTCGTCTTCTGGAAGTGCTGCCGCAGTCTCCGCGAACTTTTGTGATATGGCTTTAGGTTCAGACACGGGAGGAAGTATAAGAAACCCCTCGAGTCATTGCGGAATCGTTGGATTAAAACCGACCTACGCATCTGTCTCTCGATATGGACTTATGGATCTCTCTATGAGCTTAGACCAAATAGGAACCTTAACAAAAAACGTAGAAGACTCAGCGCTCTTATTATCTGTTATTTCCGGAAAAGATGAAAAAGATGCTATAACTAAAAACTCCAAAATAAATTTAGAAAACATAAAAGAAAATCCCAAAGAGATAACTATTGGTGTGCTTGATTTTAAAATAAAAGATGGAAGGATTCAAAAATTAATTGATAAAAAAATAGAAGATTTAGAAAGAAATTATCAATGGAAAATAAAAAAAGTAAAAATGAAGTATTTGGATTTGGCGATTCAAACCTATTATCCTTTGGTTTATGTTGAGTTTTTTTCAACGACAAGAAGGCTGGATGGAAGAAAATATGGAGAGGTTATTGAGAAATTTGCAGGCGTCGAAGTTTTGAGAAGAATTTTTGGAGGAAAAGAAATTTCTAAAACCGAACACAAAAATAGGGATTATTATTTAGCTCTAAAGACCAAGAAATTAATCGGAGAAGAAATATCTAAAGTTTTCAGACAGGTTGATTGTATTATTTCTCCGACAGTTCCAAAACTCCCTCACAAAATAGGGAATAAAATTTCTGTTGAGGAAATGTATTCTTATGATGCCTTGACGATTTCTTCGAATTTAGCAGGGAATTGTTCAATAAGTATTCCTGCTGGAGAAATAGAAAAAACACCAATAGGTATTCAGATAATGTGTGATAGATTTCAGGAAGAGAAATTATTAAAAATATCAAATGCTATTGAAAAATTGAAATGAAAATATCAGAAGACAATATAAAACTAATAAAAGATTTCGGAGCCACCCCCATAAAGAATTTAAAAAAAGTTCCGGAGTTTTATACTTTCAAGAAAGGATTGATAGTTTCTCATAGAGACTTTGATAAATTTTTGGAAGCCTTAGAGAAAGGAGAAAAATGTGCAATTGTTTCGGGACTCAATCCTTCCGGAGTTTTACATCTTGGGCACAAAGTGGTTTTTGATACAAATCTTTATTTTCAAAAAAAATACAACCTTCCTGTTTTTATTCCACTCTCTGATGATGAAAGTTACGTTTCAGGAAAAGTAAAAACTCAGGAAGAAGCTTTGGAAAACGCCTACAAATTAGCAAAAGAATTAATCGCTTATGGGTTCAATCCAAAGAAAACTTATTTTATAATTGATCAAGTTTATACTAACATTTATAATCTCGCGATAAAACTCTCGGTCAAATTAAATCTTTCTGAGATAAAAGCAACCTATGGGTATGAAGGGAAAGATAACATTGGAATTCAATTCTATCCGGTGATTCAGTCCGCACACATACTTTTCCCTAATGAGAAATTTAATATAAAAAATATTTTAGTCCCGATTGGGCCCGACGAGGATGCACATATAAGAATAAGCAGAGATATCGCATCAAGGATGAATTACAAGAAACCCTCTATACTTCATTTGAATTTTATGCCAGGGATTGATGGTAAAAAAATGTCTGCTTCCAAAAACAATTCTATTTTTCTTAAAGATGATGAGAAAAAAATAATAAATAAAATTAAAGGAGCTCTAAGTGGAGGACAAAAGACGAAAGAACAACATAGAAAAATTGGAGGAAATCCAGATGTTGATATGGCTTTCCAATATTTGTCTGCTTTTTTTATTAGCGAAAAAGAATCGGAGAGAATTTCTAAAGAATATAAAGAAGGAAAATTATTGAGTAGCGAGATAAAAAATATGTTGATAGATTTTTTGAAAAAAGATTTAGGAAGATTTCAGGAGAATTTAAATAAAATTTCAGATAAAGATGTTGAAAATTCTATTTTGAAGAATGAGAAATAATTTCTGAAAGTTTTTTTTCAAACTCTTGAAGATATTCTTTTTTTAGTCTTCCTCCGACGGCATTTTCGTGTCCGCCCCCTTTTCCTTCAGGAAAAATTCTCAGAGCTTCTAAAAAAGGTTTTCTTATATTTTCTCCACGTCCAGAAATACTGACCATAAGACTTTTCACTCTTGAAATTATAATAACTTTTTTTGGAAAAAGATAACTAAGTTCATTTGAAAGTTCGCTACTGAATCCATTCTCGGAGGAATATTTGAAAAATAAAATCTTCTCCGAACCCTTCTTTATTGCTTTCCTTAAAAGTTCTCTGTAAGTTTTTTCTAATTCTTCATACCGAAGATAAAATTTAGATTCTTTCGAATTTTTATATAAAAAATCATATGGTGTTTTGACTGTTAGAAAAAATTTTAAAAAATTTATAACATTTGTAGTTCTGTCCTTTAAAGAAAAATTAAGTATTGAATTAATTTTCCCAATTGGAGATCCAAAAAGGATCTCAAATGGATCTTTTGAGTCAAATTCCAAATCCGGGTATTTTTCTGAGAATTCTTTATAAAAAGGGGGAATGAAATGGTCTGCTAAACTTCCTACTACCGCAATCCATAAATCTTCCTTTTTCTTCGATATTTGATAACAATAAGCAGTTACAGCCTCGGAGCCGGTTCCATTTTCTCCTTTGGAAAAGTTATTATAATATTTTACAAAATTTGGAATTTTTTGATTCTCAGAAATATGATGATCAATCCATAAAACTGGAAGGTTTCTCTCCTTTACTCTTTTAAAAAAATCTTCAGATACAAGGGGTCTATCTAAAATAACTATTGAATCTGCATTCAATTCTTCTACTTTCCTAAAATATGATTCGTTCAAATCTGGAGAATTGGTAACTGGAAAAAAGCTTCCCCTTTCGAGATATTTCCTTAATAAAATAAACGAACAAAAGCCATCTGTATCGCTATCAAAAAAGAAAATAGGATTTTGAAAAGACTCAAGTAAAGACCTTATTTCTTTAATTTGCTTTGGATTTAACATTCCAAATAAATTGTATTGAAGTTTTTAAATCTGTGTAAATTGTCAAATTATATTGGCTCAGGGAATTCTAAAGCTATCTTGATAGGCGTAGATTTGAGAAGATTTATTTATATTTGAGAATAAAAAATAATATTATTGTGGTAAAAATCAATGTTATGCCGTTCGCGAGAATAATTGGAATGTTCTTGATAAAAATCCCATATAAAAACCATAAAAAGATGCCGGTTGTTAACAGAGCATACATCTCCAATGATAAATCTTTCGTGTGTTTAGTTTTTATAACTTTTATGACTTGAGGCAGAGAAGAAGTCGTTGTGCAAACCGCTGCTGTTAAACCAAGCAAAATAATTAATTCCATACTTTATGTTTCTTAATAATATTTATATAACTTTTCATCCAGTAAATAATTGCTAATCTTATTTTACAATTTTCGTTTCTAGTTTGTTATAACCAAAGAAATCTGTTGTGTAATTATAAGCTCCCGCATTTAGGAAAGTTATTTCATCGCCAACTTTTGGATTTTTTAATTTTACTTTGTATCTAAAGATATCATCTCTCGTTGGAGAGTTTCCTTTTATCAAATAAAACTTTCCACTTTTAGTTTCCTGTTCTACGAGCATTTTGAATTCAGTTATAAGAGAATCTAAAGCACATCGATAAATACTGGTATTTATTAAAATATTTGAATCTTGAATTTGTATTATTTTTGCTTTTAATTTAATCGGAGGGGCTGCAAGAAACCTTCCCGGTTCTATATATGTAATTATTTTTCTATCTGATAAAAATGATTCGGTCTCCTCTATTTTACTAAAAATATAGTTAAGATTTTTAGAAGAATAATTTTTATATTCAACAGGCAAACCACCTCCAAGGTTAAAAAAATCGATTAGTTTGAGAGTTTCTTCGGTTAATGAATCTTTTAATTCTTCTTTAATTTCCCATTCACTAGTGTTCTGCGATTTTCGATGGACATGAATTCCCAATTTTTCAATGAAAGGATTTTTTCTAAGTTTATTTATTAAATAATTAAATCTTTCAGAAGGGATTCCATAAACAAAATATTTCCCTGAACCTATTCGGCTTTCAAGAAATTTCATTCGAAGAGAAAGCCATATTTTTCTCTTTGAGCTTTCTAAAACCTCAAGTAAGTTTTTTAAATCTTCTTCATTTCCAACGACAATTTTTCTTACTCCGACCGATAAAATTTCTTTAATTTTCCTCTCTGATTGTGCAACTAAAAAAAACCAGATCTTTTTTTTATTTTTTATTTCACTTATTTCTTCTTCCTGATGAATTGAAAATTCTATATCTCGAAATTCTTTTTGAATTAATTTCCCAACTTCTTTATTTGTTTTATATGAATAGATTATTTTTAATTTCAATTTCTCTAAAAGATTTATTTGTTCTCTTAGTCTTTTTTTACTTAAAACAAATTCTGCACGATTCAAATTAACTCCTCCTTTTTCATTTTATCTAAAACAGTTGACATCATTATTGGAAAGGTTATTGTTACATCACCTATAATTGTTGCAGATTCTCCATCATCTTTTATTTTACCCCAAGATTTTGCTTCCTGAGTTGTCGCTCCAGACAAACTCCCAGAAGTTGGGTGGGAAGTAGTCATATAAACGGCGTAATCGAGACCTCCAGATAAAAGGGAGGAGAAAATAGAGTAATGTTTTGAAATCCCTCCCCCGAGGGAAATAACTGCCTTTTTGTCTTCAAAGGAAAGTTGAGTTGTTATTTTTCCCATATCCCATATATTATCGACTATGAAATCTGGATATTTTTGTTGAAACATAAAGAGGTGGAACCCGAAAGAAGAATCGATTATCCCTGGACAGAAAATTGAAATATCATTTCTCGCGGCCTGATAAAGTATAGAATTCTTATCCTTTATTTTCAAACCAATTTCTTTCAATAACTCTGAAGGAGAAATCCTTTTCTTTTTTTTATAAATATCTTTTAGATATTTTTGCATTAAATCTTCAAACTTAAGATAGCTTTCTGTTTTTATTAAAAGATTCCCAATTCTATTTTCTCCTTTCTCGTGAAGTTGGACATCATCTGCATCAAAATTAAAAATTAAAAATTTCTCTCCTGCCGATTTCATAATATCTTCTTCAATAGAACCAGAAGTCGTGACTAAAAAATTTGGAATTTTTAGAGAGCAAAGTTGAGCGAAAAATCCTCTGAGTCCGGAGGTTACCATATTTGAAGTAAAAGATAAAAAGATTTTAGAATTTGTTCTTTTCATTTTTAAAATAACTTCTACCGCTTCCTTTAACTCGGAGGCTTGATAACCAAGATTACCAAATTTATTAACACAATCTTCGACCGTTAAATTTGGTTTCCATAAAAAATCTTTTACTTTTTTCATTTTAGAAATAGATTAAAAACTACAAAATTAGAGAACTATTGGAATTGGAAAAATCCATTCAATCTTAGAGAGCGATTTATTCCGGACAAAGGTATTATCTTTCAAAAAATTAATAATCATAGAAAAAAAGAACTAAACTCCTTTTTAAATTTTATGCTCTTAAGAAATAGATTAATGTTCCTTCTATCGTCGCGGCTATGAGTAAAAGAGGAATTATTATGAATAAAAAGACCTTTAAAGAATTGTAGAAATAATCCAAAAATGTTTCCTTCTTATTTTTCTCGAAGACAAAAGTTCCAAATTTAATTCCTAATCCAAAGGAAATGAAAATTGCAGGCAATTCAAAGATTCCGTGAGGTAATAAATTTAATAAGATAAGAGCACCATTCTTTTTAACAGACAAAGCAGAAACAATTCCTAAAAGATAACCATTTGAGATTGAAAGAATGATTGGGATGATTCCAAAAAAAGCTCCGAAAAACAAACCTAAAAAAGAGACTTTAAGATTATTAAAAAATATAAATATAATTAACTGAATTTGATTCATTCCAGAAGTTTGTTCAAGAAGCTTTTTTATTAACTCAGAAATCTTTTTTAAAATCTCTGCAGGAGGTTGAATGAAAGCTCCTAAAAAAACAAACAACAAAAATAAGAAAATGGAAAAGTAAATATAATTTTTAGAATCTTTTAAATAATCAAAAATAGATTTATAAATTTCTTTCATTCCTTTTTTTTTATAAATCTTCTTTCTCATCTAAACATTTTTCTTATCATCATTGTTTTATTTTTATAATTTTTTTTTAAATATAATCCATAGAATAAACCAACTAAAAACCCTCCAAGATGTGCAGTATTTCCTATAGGGATACTAAGGCCTATTGAAAAAACCCAAAGTAGGGCTAACATTCCCGGAGCGGCATATTTCATCTTTATAGGAATAGGGACGAACAGAAGATAAACCGGGAGGTCCGGAGTTAATATCATTAAGAGGCCAAGTAATCCGAAGATTGCCCCGGAAGCACCGACGGCATAAGCAAGCATGTCTGAAGGTAAAATAAATGCAGAGAGTACAAAAAACAAACTTGCGAAGAGACCAGAAATCATATATAAATAGAAATATCTTTTTCTTCCAAGTATTTTTTCTGTGAAGACCCCTACGAAAAATAAAGAAAGCATATTAACAAATATATGAAAAATTCCTGCATGCATAAACATACTTGTTAAAATCGTCCAAAGATATTTTCCTTGAAGAATATTATAGGGGTTTAAAGCGATATACTCTAAAGACAAAACTTTAAACTTTAAAAGCAAAGAGAAAAGAGAAAAGAAAAAAATATTTGCAATTATAAGATTTGTTGTGACGCTGAATCTATCGAAGATGTTCAATTTTTTGTTCGAAACTATTTGATAATAATTATTCATTTTTATTTCTCCAAATTATTTTTTAAAAATATTAGAAAATAAACCAACTCTCTTTTTAACTATCTTTTTCTTAACGACTTTTTTAACTGGCTTCTTAATTCTAACTTTCTTTTTAGGAGATTTTTTAACCATCTTTTTCTTAATAGTTTTTTTAAGAGGCTTCTTAACTTTCTTTTTGATAAGTTTCTTAATCACAACTTTTTTCTTTACAGCCTTTTTCTTAACGATTTTTTTAACTGGCTTTTTCTTAGAGGTTACTTCTTTTTTACTTGGTGTTTTTTTAATTTTTAATCTTATATTTCCTTTCGATTTACTTAAACCTAAAGAGGCGGAACCTCTGGCCCTTTCTGAATCTTTTTCTTCTTCTAGAGAGATTTTCTTTTTCAATTTCTCTATTTCCCCTTTAACTAAATTTAGTTTAGATTTTAGAGCAATAATCTTTCTATTTATTCCCTCGATAAATTTTGTATTATCATTAATTTCCAAAAGTTCTCCACATTCCATACAATAAAAATCATTCGCCAAAGCGTCTTCTACACTAACTTCTCTGACACACCTTTTGCATTTATAGATTTCTTTGTGGGATTTTTCTTCCTTTAATTTCTCTAATTTTTTCTTATTATTTTCTAAAAAACTTTTTAAGAATTCTAAACATTTTAAATCGTTTAATTTCCACGAGTAAATATAGAATCCTTTCTTCTCATCTTTTTCTTTAAGAGAAGAAACTAAACCAAATTCTAAAAGTTTGTAGAGAAAGGTTCTTGTGTGATTCACAGCAATGTCTAATTTTTTTGCAATTAGAAACTCATTTGTATATTTATCTTTTTTTAAAACAGTATTTATTCTTTCTATTTGATGCCCGACGACAATACCAACCACTTCTTTTATAAATTTATCCAACATATTTTTTTATGTGTTTCTACTTTTATAAAATTAACTTAAATAAATTTTATCTCTATTTTTTATTTAGATCCCTCTAAAAAATCTAAAGGTTTTTAAACTCTTTTTCCTCACAGATTCTATAAGATGGGATTATTTAGTAAAAAAAAGAGTGATAAGAATAGATTAAGTATGCCTGCAGACTTACCTAAACTTCCAGACCTTTCTGATGTTAATGATTTGATTTCTCAAAAGTTGCCTACCCTTCCAACCGATAAATTCGGAGAAAAATTCTCTAGAAATAATATAAAGCAAGCAGTGTCTGGGGAAAAAGAGGTTGAAGAGGAGGAAGATAATGATGAAGAATCTTCCTTCCGAGATTTTAAAAAGAAATTTGAAAAAGAAACAGTTTCCTCTCCAAATGAAGAAGATGATTCTAAAAATTTAGGAGGATTCAATCCTTCAACAAAAGTCAAGGAGAGCTCTCCAAAAGTTAGTTCTAGTTTTGTTTCTGAAGGAAAAGTTGGAATTCCAAAAGAAGGTCCAATTTTTGTTCATATAGAAGAATTTAATGAGGCGATACGAAAGTTTAAGAATACAAGAAAGGATCTTTTAGAAGTAGAAGAGGTTTTGTCAAAAATTAAAGAGATAAGAGTTGAAGAATCGGAGGAATTGAAGAAGTGGGAAGAGAAGATAAAGAGAACGAAAGAACAAATTGAAGTTATAAATAAGAATATCTTTTCCAAAGTTAATTTCTAAAATGAAACAAAAAGTTAAGAGAGTAAAAAAAAGGATTAAGTCTAAAAAGACGAAAGAAAGTTTGAAAGAAGGGCAAATTTATGTTCAATTGGATTCTCAGGAATCTTACGATTTTAAAGAAAAAAGTTTAGAGATAGAATTTTATTTATTAAAATCTTTAAAATCTTTAAAAACTTATTTAGTCTTACGGGAAGAGGAAATTGTTTTAAAAAAGATTTTAAAGAAAAAAATTTCAAATTTTTTAAGAAATCTACAAGAGACTAGGAAATTCCTTCCAAAGATGAAAGAAGAAGATTCGAAGAAAGAATCTGTTGAGATAAATCATCAAAAAACTCTTGAAGAAGAATTAAAAGAAATTCAGAAAAAATTAAATTTATTAAGAAATTCTAAAATTGATTCTATTCCTCAAAGAATTAATTAAATTGAAATTGATTCTTAAACAATTAGTTTTTTATACTAATCTTTATTAGAAATTATATGGCTCTAGAGAATTTCAAACAAATATTTTCTAAAACTTTTTCTCCTCCTGAAGAAAATTCTTTAAAGTATAAACCAATAAAAGTTTTTTATTTAGTTTTTTTGATTCTCTTCTTTGCTCTGCTTGCCTTTCTTCTTTTCTCGATTCCAAAAATACCGAAGAATTCTTGCGGAGATGGAACTTCATATAATTCTTGTTCGACTAATCAACCTTATTTCTGTGATAGAGGAACTTTAATTGAAAAGGCTTCTCTGTGTGGGTGTCCGAAAATTATGAACAGAACTAGAGACAATTGTACTTCTGTGTTTCAGACGAATCCAAGAAAAATAAGATTAAATTATATTTTGAGAGGTAAAAAATATGGAATTAATTTTACTATTTATGGAGGTCTATCAGATTATTTATTAAATAAATCAAAGGAAATTTATTATTCTCAGAAGAGTGTTAATCGGGAAGAGTTAGAAAAAGAAAAAGTGAATAATCTTCAACAGAAAGAATTATTAATTCCGCTCTTAGTGAAAATACAAAATTTAGGTTTGACTAAAATCGATCAAATGAGAGTTGCAATAAGTCTTGTTCAAAATGTTCCTTATTCTCTTACTCAAAAAACAGTGAAAATCCGAGGGTATAAAATACCTATTTCGATTTATCCTTATGAAGCTTTGTATAATAATCACGCTTTCTGCGAGGACAAATCCTGGCTCTTAGAGTTTTTATTGAGGGGGATTGGATATAAAACCGCTTCATTTTATTATCCCTTACAAAATCACGAGGCGGTTGGAATTTCTTGTCCCTTGAAATATAGTCTAAACAAAACCGGATATTGTTTTCTGGAAACAACCGGGATTTCTATACTTTCAGATAGCAATAATTATTATGCCGGGGGGGTTTTCCTAAACACAACTCCAATATTAATAAAAATGTCTAATGGAACTTCTTTAGGGGATAAACTTTATGAATATGCTGATGCAAAATCTCTTTCAGAGATTGATTCGGATAGGGTGAATTCTACTTTAACGTTTTATGAATATTTCAAACTTAAAAACCTAAGAAAAAAATACGGCTTGCTTTATTGATTTTATAAAAATAAAAAAGTTAATTTTAAAAATTTTAAAAAATAATTGCTTTTATTCTTCTTACTCCTGAAGAACTCGATTGCTCTTTAACGATTTTAAAATTTTTTAACTCTCTCGTGTTCTCAACATGAGGTCCGGCACAAATTTCTTTTGAGAATTCTTTACTCTTTATACCAATAGAATAAACTCGAACGTTTTCACCATATTTCGAATCGAAAACTCCCTCGGCTCCGGATTTCTTTGCTTTCTCAATTGACATAGTATTACAAGTGACCGGCAAGTTTAATTTTATTTTTAAGTTTACTAAATCTTCGACATTTTTTATTTCTTCAGCAGTTAATTTTCGGTCAAAATTAAAATCAAATCGTAATCTTTCTTGTGTAATGTTTGACCCTTTTTGATGAAGGTTTGGTTTTTTAAGGACAATCCTTAATGCTTCGTTTAATAAGTGACAAGCGGTATGAAGTTTTTTCGTTGCCTCAGAATTATCCGCCAATCCTGATTTGAACTTTCCTACCGATGCTGTTCGAGAAAGTTCTTGGTGTTTTTTTAATTTTTCTTTGAAACCTTTTTCATCGACAGGGATTTTCTTTTCATCCGCAAGTTCTTTAATTATTTCAATTGGAAAACCATAAGATTGGTAAAGTAAAAATAATTCTTCTGCATTTATTTTTTTATTTTTAGACATCTTTTCAAATTCTTTCAATCCCTTCTCCAGAGTTTTCTGAAATCTATCTTCTTCTTTTTTTAATTCTTCAAATATCTTTTTCTTATTCTTTTCTAAAATCTCATAATCTCTATATATCTTTATAACTTCTTTTGCGATTTCTGTCGTTGCATTTATTCTTGAAATTGGAACATCTATTTTTTTTAAATTTCTGACTGCCCGTCGGATTAACCTTCGAAGAACATATCCTTGTTCGGCATTCCCAGGAGTAATCCCATCTGCAATAATAAAAACTGCCGCTTTGATATGATCCGCAATAATTCGCATTTCCTTTTCATTTCCTTTGTAAGATTTCTTCGAAATAGATTCTATTTTTTTTATTATGGGCTTCCACATATCTGCTAAATAATTATCCTCTAATCCATTCAAAATTGCGACGGTTCTCTCAACCCCTCCACCAAAATCAATATTTTTTTGTTTTGCTAAGTTATAATTTCCTTTTTTATCTTTATTGTATTCCATTATAACATCATTTCCTATTTCTACCCAGTTTTTATTTTTTGGATTGAATATCTTTGGCGCGGGAGTTTCATCGGGCTTCCAATAGAATTGTTCGGTACAAGGCCCGCATGGCCCGGTTAATCCTGCTGGTCCCCACCAATTATCTTCTCTTAAAAAAATTATTCTTTCGTTGGGGACGCCTAATGATTTCCAAACTTTTTCAGATTCTGTGTCCTTTGATGCGTTCTTATTACCACTAAAACAAGTAACTGCATATCTGTCTAAAGGAATTTCTAAAACCTTTGTATGGAATTCGAAAGTCATTTGAATTGCTTTTTTTTTGAAGTAGTCTCCTAAACTCCAGTTTCCAAGCATTTCAAAAAATGTATGATGAGTTGTATCTCCAACCTCTTCTATATCTCCCGTTCTTATACATCTCTGAAAACCCACTAATCTTTTTCCTTGTGGATGGTTTTCTCCAATTAAAAAAGGAACTAATGGATGCATTCCTGCCGTGGTGAATAAAACTGTCGGATCGTTCTCAGGAATAAGCGAAGAATTTTTGATCTCTGCGTGACCCTTCGACTTAAAAAATTCAATATATTTTTTTATTAATTCTAATCTTTCCATTTAAAATAACTAATTTATGTTTTGTAGGTGTATCTTTTTATTTAAATTTATGGTTTTTCTATAAGGTATAATTCGAAGTTTGAATTCTCATAGGAGGAAATTATTTGATAAATTTTCTTTAAAATCCAACAACAAAAAAGAAATATTTAAAAAGTAATTTTTGTATGAAGAATTATGGTGAAAAAGATTTCCAAAACAAGTTCGAAAACTCTTTCTTCAAAGAAAAATGTCAAAAAGATTCCATTTTTGAAGAGACAAAAAATAAAAGTTTTATTTGGGAACCTAATAATCTTTTCTCTATTTTTTCTATTATCTTCTTTCTTATCTTCGAGGTTTCCTAGTTCTTCTTGGGGGTATGCTTTCTTTTTCTTTTTAGAAATTATTTTTGGAGTGATTGTTCTTGCCCTATTAATCTCCTTTCTAATCTTATTTTTTCTTAGAGAATTGAATATAAAAAAGAATTCTAAATAGATATTAATTTTATTTCTGGTTCCATAAAATAGATAAATTTAATAATTTAATTTTTGATTGATAAGACAAGCCTCAGTAGCTCAGTTGGTAGAGCGTTACATTGGTAATGTAAAGGTCCTGAGTTCGACTCTCAGCTGAGGCTTCATAAAAACATTTAAAAGTCTGCCTTTTTTATAAATATCATGCCAGAAAAAGACACGATATTCCAAACAAAAGTTAAGTATGATGGGCTTTTTAATTTTAGAGATTTTTATAATTTTGCTTACGAATGGTTATCCGAGGAAGCGAATTTATTAGTGATAGAAAAGAAGTATGAGGAAAAATTGAAAGGGTTGGCTAAAGAGATTACTCTTGAATGGAATTGTACCAGAGAAGTAACAGATTTTTTTAAATTTGAATTTGAAATTAAAATAATCCTAAAAAAGTTAGTAGAAAAAGAGATTTTGAAAGATGGGGAAAAAATTAAAACAAATGAAGGATCTATTAAAATAGAACTTAAAGGAAATTTAATAAAAGATTATGAAGGAAAATTTGAGACAAATGCTTTTTATAAATTTCTAAGAGGAGCTTATGAGAGATGGATAATTCCTTCGAGAATTGAAGAATATCAGGAGAAAGTTATAGAGTTGAGCAATAATTTTTTGAATGAAGCAAAAGATTATTTAGATATGGAAGGAAGTCCGAAATAATTCATAATAAATAACATATTATTCTTGAGTCTTTGAAAATTCTTTCAGAAGCTTTTTCTGTTTTCTGTCTAATTCTTTTGGTATTTCTACAATTATTTTTACGAATTGATTTCCTTTATAGAAACTATTAAGATGTGGCATTCCGAGTCCCTTTAATTTAAAGGTAGTGTGGCTTTGAGTTCCTTGAGGAATTTTTAGCTTAGCAGTTCCATTTATTGTTTTAACACTTATCTTTCCTCCAAAGATTGCTTGCCCTAATTTTATTTTTGTTTGAGAAAAGAGATCATCTCCAACTCTCTTAAAAATTTTATTGGGATTTATTTTTATTAAAACATACAAATCTCCCCGAGGACCTTCATTTCTTCCTGCGCCCCCATGATTTTGAACCTTCAAATAAGCTCCACTTTCAAATCCAGAGGGAATTCGGAGCTCTATATTTTCTAACTTTCTCACTAAACCTTCTCCTCTACACGATTTACAAAACTCCCCTATTATTTTTCCAGAACCTTCACACTTTCTACAAATAGAAACGCTTGCCATTTGTCCAAAAGGCGTCCTCCTTATCTGTCTAACTTTACCTTTTCCTCCACAAGTTGAGCAGGTTTTTAATTTCCCTTTTTCTGCACCCGTTCCTAAACAAGATTCACAATTTACATAATTTTGTATTTTTATTTTTTTAACAATTCCTGAAAAAGCTTCTTCCAAAGATATTTCAATTTCTTTTTCAACATCCTCTCCTTTCATTGGGGCATTACTTCGTCCATTTGAAGCACCAAAAATATCTCCAAATCCTAAATCAGAGAACAAATCGGAAAAATCAAAATCATTAAAATTTGAAAATCCACCCTGATTGAAAGAAGAACTTCCTCCAGAATCGTATTGGCTTCTTTTTTCTTTATTCCCTAAAATTTGATAAGCTTCATTAATTTCTTTAAATTTATTCTCGTATTTTTTTCCTGCTAAATCTGGGTGGTATTTTTTAGCTAAATTTCTGAAAGCCTTTTTTATTTCTGCTTCGGAGGCTCCTTTATTAACGCCTAAAATTTCATAATAATCTTTTTCCATAAAAAAATCCAAGAACCTTTCTTATTTAAACTTTCTTCAATTAAAGTTTTTCTTTTTCCTCATCAACTTTAAAATCAGCATCAACAACTTTTTCATCTTTCTTTTCAGAAGTGGACTCTCCATTTTTCTTCTTAGAATTTTCCTCTTCTTGTTTTTTAGCTGCTTCTTGATAAACACTGGCTCCTGCTTCCTGAATAATCTTCTGTAAATTTTCTGTTTCCTTTTTTATTTCCTCCAAATTATCTCCTTTTGAAATTTCTTTTGCTTTTTTTAAAGCAGTTTCTATCTTTTCTTTTTCTTCTTTCTTTAATTTTTCTCCTAAATCAGATAGAGTTTTCTCAGCAGTGTAAATTGAAGAATCTAAATTATTTTTGATCTCGACATTTTCTTTTCTTTTCTTATCTTTTTCCTCATTTTCCTCAGCTTCCTTTATCATTTTATTAACTTCTTCCTCAGAGAGTTTCGTTGAGGCGGTGATGGTCATTTTTTGTTCTTTCCCAGTTCCTAAATCTTTTGCCGAAACATTCAAAATTCCATTAGAATCTATATTAAAGGTTAGTTCTATCTGAGGGATTCCACGAGGCGCAGGGGGAATTCCAACAAGGTTAAATGAACCTAAACTGGTGTTGTCTTTTGCCATTGGTCGTTCTCCCTGCAAAACATTTATTGTAACTGCATTCTGAGAATCCATTGCTGTAGAGAATATTTGACTTTTTTTAACAGGGATTGTTGTATTTCGGTCTATTAAAGGAGTTGAAATATTTCCTAAAGTTTCTATACCAAGAGTTAAAGGAGTAACATCTAATAGAACTAAATCTTTTATTTCTCCCGCGAGTATAGCACCTTGAATTGAAGCTCCGGACGCAACACATTCCATTGGGTCAATGCCTCTTTCTGCTTTTCTATTTAAGAACTTCTCGACAAACTCTCGAACAACAGGCATTCTTGTTGGTCCACCAACCAAAATTATTTTATCGATTTTTTCTTTTTCTAATTTTGAATCTTTTATCGCACCATCCAATGGAGTTTTACATCTTTCAATTATTGGAGCGACCAAACGCTCTAATTTTATTCTGGTTAATTTTGATTTCAAATGTTTTGGACCTTTATCTGTTGCGGATATAAACGGAAGATTAATTTCTGTTTCTAAAACACTGGATAATTCTATTTTTGCTTTTTCCGCAGCTTCCTTTATTCTTTGAACCGCAGTATCATCTTCTTCTAAGTTAATTCCTTCCTTACTTTTGAATTCTTCAATTATTCCTTTAGTAATTTCACTATCCATATCCGTTCCGCCTAATTGAGTGTCTCCAGCAGTCGATAAAACTGTAAAAATTCCTCCATCAAAGTCCATAACAGTTACATCGAGTGTTCCTCCTCCTAAATCGAAAACTAAAATTTTATGAGATGCCTCTTTCTTATCCAAACCATAAGCCATCGCAGCGGCGGTTGGTTCATTTACCAATCTCACAACATCTAAACCTGCAATTTTCCCCGCATCTTTCGTTGCCTGTCTCTGATTATCATTAAAATAGGCAGGCACAGTTATTACGACTTTACTTACTTTCTCTCCTAAAAATTCTTCAGTATCCCTTTTTATTTTTTGGAGTATGTTTGCTGAAATTTGTTGAGGAGTATAAGTTTTTCCATAAATTTCATATTTAAAGTCTGTTCCTATTTTTCTTTTAACCGCTGTTATCGTTCCTTGGGGGTTAGAAACTATTTGTCTTCTTGCCGGTTCCCCAACGAGAATTTGACCATCCTTTGTAAAGGCAACAACAGAAGGAAATGCTTTTCCATATTCGGTTAAACCTTCCGCAGACGGAACAATTGTTGGTCTTCCTCCCATCATTACAGACGCTTCACTATTAGAAGTCCCTAAATCAATTCCAATTATTTTCTCTTTTTTTATATTTTCTGCCATCTCGTAAAATTATTTCTCAAGGTTTTTAAACTTTTTTATAAGAAACTCTAACCTTAGAGGTTCTTAAGACCCTCCCTTTAAACAAGTATCCTTTTTGAAGTTCTTCTAACACGATATTTTCCCTTTCTTTTGATTCTTCTCGAAGAATTGCTTCGTGATAAGTTGGATCAAAGTCCTTCCCAAAGGAATTTATTTCTTCAAGTCCTCTTTTTTTTAAAATATCTAAGAAGTTTTTCCAAACCATTTTCAAACCTTCTTTCTTTTCTTTATCTTCTATTGTATTCAAAGATCTCTCGAAATCATCGAGGATAACTAACAACTCTTTAGTCAAATTTGCTTCAGAAATCTCAATTATTCTCTTCTTCTCCTCTTCGAATCTAATACGATAAGTGTTGAATTCTGCCTGTAAATATTTTAATTGGTTTAATCTATCTTCTGCTAAATCCCCTTCTTTTTTTAATTGATTCTTTAATTTTTCAATCAAAGAAATTAAATCAATCTCTTCCTTAGCCTGAGAATCTTCCTCTGGATTTATAGGATTTTTTTCAAAGTTTTTTTTTGAATTTTGCTCTTTTTTCTTCATAATGAATCTTTTATAAAAAAGGTTTTAAGCCTTTCCATTAGTTTCTTTTTTATAAAAGATTTACCGTCCAGAAGTCCAACAAGTTTTTGAAAGAAAAGAGAATTAAAGAAGTATCCAATAATGTTTATATATTGAACAAAGCCGATTTCTTTACACTTTAAAATTAATATTTATAATAGGATTATATAATTTCTTTCTGAAAACAGCAAATATTAACAAAGAGAATTTTAAATAAATTTATTAAGGAGAAATCCTTGGTTGTAAAATGGGAAAATTTAATCATAGTGTTGTAATCTCTTCTATCCTCGCGTTGTTTTTTATTTTTCTAACTTTTAAGGTTGATTGGCTTTTCATAATTCCTGCGGTTATAATAGTTTTCTTTAATAAGAAGAAACTAGAAAAATAAGACAAAGATTTTTAAAGATAAAATAAATGATTTCTTTATGGAACTCAAACACGTACTTTCTTCTCAACAATTTTCAAAGGAATTTTTATATGACATTTTTAAGAGGGCGGACGAATTTAGGGAGCATCCAAGGGAGACACTTAAAGGTAAAATTTTAGCTGTGCTTTTTTATGAGCCGAGCACAAGAACAAGACTTAGTTTTGAATCGGCGATGTTGAAATTAGGGGGGAATATTATTGGGACTGAAAATGCAAGAGAGTTTTCCTCTGTTTCAAAAGGAGAATCTCTTAAAGACACAATTAGAAATGTTGCGAATTATGTGGATGGAATAGTTATTCGACATAATATTGATGGAGCCGCCTTAGAGGCCTCAGAAGTAAGCAGAATTCCGGTGATAAATGCCGGAGACGGAAAAGGTCAGCATCCAACGCAGGCATTATTAGACCTTTACACAATTTATAGAGAGATAGGAAGATTAGACAATTTGAATATCACAATCGTCGGAGATTTGGCCTGCGGAAGAACCGTTCGTTCCTTGTCCTATCTATTAGCAAAATTCGAAGGGACGAAGATAAACTTTATTTCTCCTTCAAATTTAAAAGTTGGAGACGATATTAAGAATTATTTAAACAAGCACCAAGTTCAATTCAAAGAGTCAGAAAATTTAGAAGAAGTTCTCCCAAATTCTGATGTTATTTATATGACAAGAATACAGAAAGAAAGAATGAGTGCAGAGAATTATGAAAAAGCAAAGGGTAAATTTATAATTGATGAAAAAAATTTGAACCTCATTCCAAGAGCTTCTATTTTAATGCATCCACTCCCACATCTCGAGGAAATAAATTTACCAATTGAGATAGAAAACCAAGATAAGAGGGTTGCTTATTTTAGACAATCAGAGAATGGCTTATATTTAAGAATAGCGCTCTTAGATTTATTAATGAATAAAAATTATTAATAAGAATTTTCCCTTAATCTTTTTTCAATTTCCTTCTTCAATTCTTTTATCTTTATCCTAACTTGTTTTTCAGAGTCTCTATCTCTCAGAGTAACATCTTTGTTTTTTATAGAATCAAAATCTATTGTAACTGCAAGCGGGATTCCTTTAATTGCGGCTCTTAGATATCTTTTTCCAATACTCCCAGTTTTATCATATTCGATTATATAATCCTCTTCAAGGGATTTTTTTATCTTTTTTGTTATCTCTATAAGTTCTGGTTTTTTCATAAGAGGAAAAATCGCTAAATCGATTGGAGCTAAATTATAAGGAATTTTAAAAGTAGTTTTTCCATTTTCTTCTTCTTTTTTCTCATAGAAAATGCTTATCAAAGAATAAGTTAATCTATCAACACCAAAAGCAATTTCTAAGATGTTAGGATAAAACTTTTCACCCTCTTCATTTTTTACTTGTAAATCTATTTTGGAAAATTTTGAATGCTGTTTTAAATCATAATCTTTTCTGTCGTGGATACCACAAACTTCAAGCCAACCATAGTTTTCTAATTTTATTTCTAAATCCCAGGCGTCGTCCGCATAGAAAGCTCTTTCTTCCGGGAAATGTTGTCTTAATCTTATTTTTTCTTCTGGGAAACCCATTCTTTTTAATTGAGAATAACCGAGGTAGATGCACCAAGCGTATGCTTTATTTTTAAGAATTTTATTTTCTAAAGCATATTTTAACTTTACTTTTTTTACATTCTTATTTTCCTTTTGTTCTTCCCAGTTCCAAAGTGGAAGCTCTTGTTCTTTAATCTCTTCAAATTTTTCCCAATTGTTTTTTTCTTTTGGATCGACAAAAATTTGGGCTTCTGCCTGAGTAAACTCTCTGCCTCGAAGAACATTATTTCTCGGAGAAATTTCATTTCGATATGCTTTCCCAATTTGAAAAACTCCGAATGGCAATTTCCTCCTAAAATAATTATAATATCTTAAGAAAGGTAAATAAGTTCCAGTTGCCGTCTCAGGTCTCAAAGAAGCTTCTTTCCCCCCGGCGAATGTTTTTATCATTAAACTCTGTCTTGAAACATCTTCATTTAATTTACTTTTACAATCTGGACAATTTATTTTATTTTCCTTTATGAATTCTAATAATTTCTCATTAGAGAAAGAATCTGCAGAAATGTCAAAATGCTCCTCGATTAATTTATCTGGCCTAAATTTCTTTTTGCACTTAGAACAAACTATAACTTTATCATTAAAAGTCTTAAGGTGTCCCGAAGCTTCCCAAACAATATCCGGAAGAATCGTAGGCCCTTCAATTTCTCTTATTTCATTCTCATTAAAAGTTTTTCTCAAAGAGTTTTCTACTTTATTTTTTAATAATTTCCCAAGAGGACCATAAGTATAAAACCCGGCAAAACCTCCGTAAATCTCTGGACTTGGACCCCAAATTAATCCAGCATCCTTCAAAAAACTTCCAAATTCATTTGAACTACTTTCCATAAATATTGAAGAATAAATTAGTTTATAAAATTTCTTTTTTTAAATAATCTTTTATTTAATTTTATTAATGCAGTTTTTTAAATGAATAAGAATATTTATAAAAGTTTTAAAAAGATTTATTTTATGATAAAACGAATAAAAGAAAATATTTTTCAGATGTATTTCAAAGAGTTTGGTTCCTGTGTCTATCTTATTAAACTAAACGATAAAAATATTTTAATTGATACAAGTTCTGAAGAGACTTCTTCAAATTTAATTTCGGATTTGAAACTATTAAATTTTGAACCAAAAGATTTGGATATAGTAATTTTAACGCATAATCATCCAGACCACACAGGGAATTGCAATCTCTTTTTGAACGCAAAGTTTTATGCGAGTAAAAAAGATTTTGGAAATAAATTCTATGATATAGATGAATTAAAAATGCCTCAGTTTAAAATCATTCATACTCCCGGACATTCTGAAGGAAGTATTTGTATACTTTATGGAGAGGTTCTTTTTTCAGGAGATACAATTTTTCACGATGGAATAATTGGACGAACAGATTTTCCAGGGGGTTCAGATAAAGAAATGGAAAAATCTTTAGAAAAATTAAAACAAATTAAATTTGAAACGTTATGTCCAGGACACATTTAATTAAAACTTTATTTAAAAAATTATACAGGTGAATTAGTTTTTTTCTTTCAAATTCGATTACTGATTTTCGCTTAATCCTTTTCTCTGTCTTATCTTCCTTATGATTTCGTCTTTAAGATTTCTGGGAACAACTTCAAAACTTTGGGCAAGCAAAGATGAATTTCCTCTACCTTCTGTTGCGGATCTCAAATCATTAGACCAACCCATCATATCTGCGACAGGGAGTTTTGCTTTAACTTCTATATTCGTTCCTTCTTGATCGACATTTATTATTTGCCCTCGTTTGCCACTAATCAATTTTGTAATTGCTCCAAGGAATTTTTCAGGACCTTCGATTATTTGTGTCTGTAAAGGTTCAAGAAGTGTAGGATCTGCCTTTTTCATTGCTTCCTTTATTCCTTTACTAACCGCCGGGTAGACTTGCCCAGGCCCTCTGTGAACAGGATCTTCGTGGATTCTTGTATCAACTAATGACACTTTTAATTTCATGCAGGGTTCTCGTGCGATTGGTCCACAATCCATTACCATTTCAAAAGCTTCTATAACCATCCCTATAACTTCATTTATGAGAACCTCTCCCCTTGTTTCATCGAGGAAAATGTTTCCTTTGTAAACATCTCGGATATTTCTTATATCCTCTCCGATCCAACCAATTTCTGAAAAAATTTTTGCAATTTCTAAATTTTTCTTTTTTATTCTCCTTTCTGGAACATCCCCCTTTCTTATGGCTTCATAAGTTTTGCCATCGAGAGGCTCTACTTTCATATAAAAACTATTATGTTTATTTGGACTTCTACCTTCTATTGCAGGAGATTCTTTTGTTACAGTTTCATGATAAACTACAATTGGATTTGAAGTTTTTATATCCAAACCTTTCTCTGTTCTTATTCTATTTTCTATAATCTCTAAATGCAATTCCCCCATTCCAGATAAAAGACTTTCTCCAGTCTGTTCGTTTATATCTATTTTAATAGAAGGATCTTCTTTACTCATTTGATTTAAAATATTAACTAATTTAGGTAAATCAATTGCCCTTTTCGGTTCTATAGATTTTGTAACGACTGGCTCAAAAAGATGTTTTATTGATTCAAATGGTTCCATTTCTTCTTTGCTCGCAGTATCTCCGACAATGACTCCCTTTAATCCAACAATTCCAATGATATTTCCAGAGACAACTTCCTTCATGATTATTCTTTGCTGTCCTTTATATATTGAAACTTGTTGAACCTTTGTTCTTTTTTTTGCTAAATTTAAATATAATTCATCTCCTTGTTTTAGATTCCCAGAGAAAAGCCTTCCTTCCGCAACTTCTCCTGCATTTTTATCAAGAACTATTTTTATAGGAACAAAAATTGCAGGACCTTTCATATCCGAAGACAAAAGAGCTTTTCCAACCGGGGAATCAAGTTCTCCTTTCCAAATTTTCGGAATTCTATAACTTTGTGCGTTAACTGGGTCTGGTAAATGTTTTATGACCATTTCTAAAATTACTTTGTGGAGAGGGGCCTTTTTTGCAAGCGAATCATAATTATCTGTTTCATAAGCTTCAATCACATCCTTAAATGAGAGATTATGTTCTTTCATATAAGGAAAACTCAAAGCCCAATTATGGAATGCCGAACCAAAGGTAACACTACCATCCGAAACGCTTACTTTCCATTTCTCTTTGTATGCTTCTGGTGCTATGTTTTCTATTAGTTGATTAACTTCATTTATTATAGAGATAAACTTCTCCTGCATTGCTTGAGGAGTTAATTTAACCTCTCTGATTAGTCTATCTACCTTATTTATGAACAAGACCGGCTTAACTAATTCTTTAAGGGCTTGTCTTAAAACAGTTTCAGTTTGAGGCATTACTCCTTCCACCGCGCAAGTTAAAACAATCGCTCCGTCAACCGCTCGCATAGCCCTTGTAACGTCTCCTCCGAAATCAACATGTCCCGGGGTATCTATGAGATTAACTAAATAATTCTCATCATTAATTCTATGAACCATACTCACCGAAGCTGAATCTATTGTTATTCCTCTCTCCGCTTCATCTTCGTGGAAATCTAAAACTCTTTGTCTTCCTGCAGTTTTTTCCGAGAGCATTCCCGCTCCGGATAATAAATTATCAGAAAAAGTCGTTTTTCCGTGGTCAATATGTGCAGCAACGGCTATGTTTCGTATATTCTTTTGATTTTTCATCAAACTTTCAAAATCTTCTTTTACCATTAATAAAAGCATAAAGTTTCGTTTTTAAAATTATGCCTTTCTTAAAGTGTTAAATTCCGAAGAATCTAAACAAAATATATCTCTTTAATACTAAATTAATTTTTGTCCATTACGGTTAGTAAATTTTTTTGACGATTTCTCTCAATTCTTTTTTAGAGATTAAAAGTAAAAACGTTAACCAAAATAATCCGAGGGAATAACCTCCAATAACATCACTAAACCAATGAACATTTAGATAGATACGATTAAAACCAATTAAGATTATCAGAAATATATTTGTCGTTAAGAAAGAATATTTAAAGAATTCATTTTTTATTTCTTTTCCGAATAAATAAATTAACGAAGAAAAGAAAATTATAGCGATGGTTGCGTGCCCACTTGGGAAGGAGTAACTATTAAGATAAACCAAAGCGTTTTCCGGTCTTGCCCTTTGCATTAATTCTTTAATTATTAGTTCTAAAACTGCTCCACCTACAATCGCCGAGGAGAAAAGCCAAGCGACTTTATTCTTCTTTTTGTATAGAAGCCAAATAAAAATTAATACAGAAATTCCAATCAAAGAAATAGGAGAAAATAAAGAAGCTAAAAATATCATAAGTTTATTCAGAAAATGAGTTTGGAATAAAACTATATTTGAGTTTATCCAAAGATCCATCCTAAACATTAATTCCTTATCTAAAATATCCTCAATCATCTTCGAGAAAAGATAAATAGAAAAAATATTAACGAGAATAAGATAGAAATTTTCTTTTGATAAAATTTTTCTTTTTTTATTTATTAATTTATAAATATACCAAAGTGCTAAAATCAAAATAATTGCTAAGGCGACAAAACCTCCGATGTATCTTGCAGCAATTTTATAACTCATTCCTAAAAAATATCCGAGGGAGACAAAGACGATCGCCCAACTTATTCCTCCAATCAAATTGTAACTCATAAATTTCAAAAAGGGGAGTTTTGTTGAACCTGCAATGAAAGGTGAGAAAGATCTTGTGAGCGAATTGAACCTCCCGAAAATTAAAGTTTTCCCTGGGTGTAAGTTAATAAGACTCTTTGTTTTTTTATAATATTTTTTGTCTATTTTTAATTTCTTTTCATATTTTTTTATGAAAGGATCCCCATATTTTTTTCCCATTTCATATCCTATTAAATCCCCAACTATTGCACCAGTTGCAGATAAGAAAAGAACGAACATAAAATTTAAAATTCCCAATCTCGAAAAAAAACCACCCATAATTACAAGAGTCTGTCCAGGAATAAATAAACCTAAGAAAGGAGTTGCTTCAGCAAAGGAAGATAAAAGAACAATCCAATAGCCCCAAAAACTAATTGTTGCGGGGGATAAAATCAAAATTTTATTTAGTAAGGACATTGAAGAATTACCTGGAGGAATCTGCTTGTTTTTCTGATTCGTTCTTTTTCTTTATTGCGAAACTTTCCCCACTTTTCTCAGAAGCAAGAACTATTTCTTCTGCAAGTCCCTGAACGATTGTTTTTTTCTTATTGAATGCGCGATCACTTGCTCCGTGAGTTAAGTTTCTTAATGCCAAATTAACTCTTCTTAATGGAGAAACATCGACGGCCTGAGGATATCTTGCCCCCCCATATTCTATAACTGTTGTTTCGTCTTTTGGAGCAGAGTTCTCTATGGCCTTAACAAAAATTTTTACAGGATTACTCTGCGTTCTTTTTTCAATTAATTCAAATGCTCCTAAAATAATTTTTAAATTCTTTGAATACTTTCCGGTTGCATTACCTTTCGAAATTTTATGCTTTTTTCCTCGATGTCCAGAAACTGCAATTCGATTAACTAATCTTTCAACTATATTTATTTTTGTCTTCCCAAATTTCTGAGTTTCTCTTCCTTGATTTTTAAGCAAAAGTTTTGGTTCTAAGTTTATAACTGCCTTTAATCCTTCATCTTCGACTTTTATTTCAGATAAGTCGTACAAACCAAAAATTTTAAAGTTGTTTTCCATTTTATTTTAGTGAAATTATCTTCTACCTTTTTCTATTTTACCCTTAACAAGTCTTGCAAGAGGTTGATCATTTACTTGTATAACCTGAAATCTTACCCCTGGAATATCTCCCTTACTTCTTCCTTGTTTTCCTCCAATTCTTTCTATCAAAACTTCATCGTGTTCATCTATAAGTTTTTGAGCAAGATTTCCTGGAATAAATGCTGTAACAGATTTACCATTCTTCGTTAATTGAATTCTACAACATTTTCTTTTTGCAGAATTTGGTTGCTTCGCTTCCTTTTCAATCTTCTGAAGAACAATACCTTTAGCTTGATTTGCTCCTTTAAGCGGATCAGATTTAGCATAAAGATTGAGAGCTCTAACTTTGAATTTTCTATCTTTCCATCTAAACTTCTTTCTATTTTTTATGAATTTTTTAGCGTTATTTAATCCCATTTATTTGTTTAAGACCTTCCTTTGAGGGCGTTTTGATTTAACAACTTTTGGTGCGGATCTCTTTGGAGTCTTATCTACTTTTATATTTTTAGATTCTTCAATTAAAACCTTTTCTTCTTTCTTATTTTCATCTAATTCTTTTTTTACATCTTCTTTTACTTTTTCTGTTTCCTTTTTAGGCTTCGTTTCTAATCCTTGTTTGAATTTCTTTTCTCTTTCTTCTCTAAGCTTCAGTTTTCGTGGCATATCTAAAAGAGAAACTTTAACAATCTCTCCTTCTTTTATTGCTTTAACTTTTATTTTTATAGGTGGTTTTTTTATACCTCTATTCCAGACCATTTCATTAACAAACCTATTTAATTTTATTTTTTTTAAATCTCTATCTCTAATTTTCATATGTCTAACTAAAAATTCTTTTATAGTTTTAATGGCCTTATTTGTTTTTTTATATCTTGGAACAACTCGTACTTTCTCCCTTAAAGGAATTATATATTCTCGTTCAACTTTTTCTTCTACTATTGTTTTTTCTTTTTTCATTTTTATTAATTATCCGAAATGAGACTTCCTCTGTTTCCTTGGTTTAATATGTAATTTTGTTCTGTTCCAAACTCTCTTATAGTGGGTCATTTGTGACGGATGAATCTTTTTTCCAACTCCAAATTTTTTAAGAACTGCCCAAACTGGAGCCCATCTTGTTTGCCTACCTTTCTTTGCAAGTTTTGTTTTTTTGAGTTCGTTTTTTATTCCCATTTATTTTGTTTTTGAATCACTAATTTCTTCAAGAAATTCTTTTCCTTTAGAAGTAAGTCTCCTCCCAGATTTTTTAACTCTCACTTCTTCAGTATTTTTAAGAAGCTCACTAAAGCCGGCTTCATCGGATTGTTTTAGAATTGTTCTTATTATTTTTCCTCCTGCCTTCATAAATCTTTCAGGTTTCATTCCCCTATTTTTTTTACTTCCATATCTTATTTTTAATCTATTCACCCCAATAATTTTTCGAATATAAATTTGTCTTAAAATACTTGCTGATCGTATATACCAAAAATCTTCTTCTCCTATTGGCCTTTCTCTTGAAGGTCCGGATTTGACAAAAGAAACCCATTCTGGTGCTTTAAATTCTGGAACTTTTTTTAGTTCTTCTGCTAGTCTAAGATTAAATTCCTGTGCTTTCAAATCATAAATTGTCATAAAATAAACAGCGATTTTTCCTTTATAAAACTAATGATAAAATTCTAAGCAATATTTTTACCAATCGCTTCACTTATGTTTTTATAACCATCTTTTTTAAGAAATTCTACTAATTCTTTATTTATCTTTTTTATAATTGAAGGCCCTTCAAAAATAAGCCCCGTGACCATTTGAACCAGACTCGCTCCGTTTTTTATTTTTCTATAAGCATCTTCTCCATTAAAAACCCCCCCACAACCGACAAGTATAAACTTTCCTCCCATTTTTTTATAAATATATTTCAACATTTCATCTGATTTTTTATTTACTGGTTTTCCACTTATACCTCCTCTAAATTTTAAATTTTTATCTTTAGATAGGCCTTTTCTTTCTTTAATCAAATTACTAATTACGAAACCTGCTACAGAATATTTTTCCGCTAATGATAATATTTTATTTAATTTTTCTCTTTCTAAATCGGGAGAAATTTTTAAGAATAGGTTTTTTCGTCCCCAGACTTTTTTCAATAATTTTTCTAATAAAATTGGGTCTTCAAAACTTCTTCCATCTCCCACATTTGGGCAACTGATATTTATAGTGGTATAGCTACCAATATTTTTCATTTTGTTTAACCCTTTAAAATAATCCTCAACACTTGAAGCTCCTTTAATCGAAGAATCATTTGTTTTTGCTATGCTGATTCCGACAGGAATTCTAAATTTTTCATTCTTTATTCTTTCATAAACTCTTTCAACTCCCTGATTTACTAACCCGTAATTTACTATAATTCCTTTGTCTTTTATTATCCGATGTAATCTTGGTTTGGGATTTCCTTCACATCTATTGGCGGTTAAACTTCCGATTTCCATAAAACCAAATCCTAAATCTGGAATAAAATTGGTTAAGTATCCATTTTTATCAAAACCTGCGGCCAAACCAATTGGGTTTTTGAATTTTATTCCTAAAATTTCTTCTTCAAGAATCTTATTTTTATAAACAAAAAAAAATCTTAGAATTCTAGAAAGTTTCGTAAAGCTCATAAATCTTCCAAGGAAAATAGTCAAATCATGCACTCGTTCCGGATTCATTTTGAAAAGTAGTTTTCTTATTTTTTTATACATTTTATTTGTTCTTAGAATCAAAATTCTTATTTAACTCCTTTCCAACCAATTTTTTTCTTTTTTAGTTTATACAATTGAATCCATTTTTCTGTAAGTGTTTTTTTGTTTTCTTGATAAATTATTCCAATCGGAATTTTTCCAGACCTGGTATTGTAGTCCCATTGTTCTGCTAATGTCAAAGCTTTTTTCTTATTTCTATTGTCTACTTCATACATAAATTCTTCTTTATGTCTTATTGATTGATTGAACACAACACAATCCTGTATGACTTCTACGAAGCTGAATCCTTTATATTTAATTGCTTTTTCTAAAATTTCTGAGGTTTGTTCAACATTCCTTCCATCTACACGAGCAATAAAACCAATGTCTGCGGCAAGTGCTATTTTTAAAGGATTGAGGGGATAATAAGGATTCCCTGCCAGGTCTGATTTGTTTTTGTATCCTTGTTGAGATGTTGGTGTCGATTGACCAACAGTTAAAGAAAAGTCCTGATTGTCGTGGACGATTAAAGTCATATCTGCATTGAATCTTCCTGCGTGTATAAAATGTGCGATTCCTTCAGAGTAAGTTCCTCCATCCCCCCCAAAAGCAATTACTTTTAAGTTTGGGTTTCCGAGGGTAATTCCCAGTGCCGTGGGGATAGCTCTTCCGTGCAGACCATAAATCCCACTAACATTTATGTAATCAAATATTTTTCCATTACATCCAATATCGGTGGTTATCGCAAAGTCTTCTTGTTTTGCCCAACCCTTTTTTATTAGATTTTCAAAAGTCTTTTTGACACTCTCGAGAATAGAATAATTTGCACAGCCTGGGCACCAAGTCTTTTCTTCATTAGTTCCTATATTTTTCATTTTAGTTTTTTCATAATTTCTTTCTTTAATTTATCTCTAATAAATGGTCTTCCATCATATTTTAAAATTCGGTCTTTGATTTTTATTCCAGTCTTTTCTCTTATTAATCTTCCCAATTGTCCTGTAGAATTTTGTTCAACAATCAAAACCTTTTTTGCCTTTTTAATTTCTTCCCTAACTTTATTACTAAATGGTTTTAGATAAAGTATTTGTAAAAATTTTACATTTAATCCAAAAATCGCATCTAAGATTACACCCCTATTAGAGCCCCAACTTATTACTAAATTCTTAGAACTTTTTTTACCATAAATTTTTACCATCTGAAATTTTTTACATTCCCTTTGAATATTTTCATATCTCTTGAGACGAGCTTCAGCATTTTTCTTTGTAATTTCTGCATTTTCTGTTGTGTTTCCAAATTCATCGTGTTCATAAGAAGAAGCTTTAACAATAGATTCTCCTGGAACTTTTCTATTTACGTTTATCTTTAGAATTTTATTCGGTTTTCTATTGAAAGAAAATTCCGATTCTGCCAAATTTTTATCTCCCAGAATTATGGAGAGCGCGGAAAATTTCTCGCTCAAATAAAACGCTTCATTAGTTTTTTCTATCGATTCAACAGGGTCTCCAGGAGCAATTACAATTCGGGGAAATTCTCCGTGTCCTCCTCTCAAAGCATCATTCAAATCTCCCTGAGAATTGTAAGTTGGAACGCCAGTCCCCGGCCCAGCTCTCATTGCAAAATATAAAACAAGTGGAATTTCAGACATTCCCTGAAAACTCAAACCTTCACTCATTAAATTAACTCCTCCCCCAGAACTTCCAATCATAACTTTTGCTCCGGTAAAACTTGCACCCAAAGCAGAATTGACGACGGCAATTTCGTTCTCTGGCTGAAAGACCATTAAATTATTTTTAATTTCATTTTTTGCGAGTTCATTTATAACCCCCGTTGCAGGAGTCATTGGATAAGCGATATAAAGATTTATTTTAGAATTTATTGCACCGATTGCTATGCCTTCACTTCCAGACATTTTTCTTATTTTATTTTTTAATTTTTTAATTTTGAATTTAACCTTTTGAGAATCATAACCTTTTTCGGAGGCATTTAAAGAAGAAGGATTGTTGAAACTCTTTTTAATTTCAGAGAGAAATAACTGCTTTGGGATTCCACAGATTTTTAGGAGTGCTCCTGCCATGGCCAAATTTACATTTATTCCAAAATCCATGAAGTCTTCTGAATCTATTATAATTCCTCCTTTTTTTAATTCTTTGTTGTGAATTTTTAAAGTTCTTCTATCAAGTGCCATAATTAAATCTACTTTACTTTCTATACTTCCAATCTCCTTGTCTGAAAAATTTATTACGTTAAAATTATGTCCTCCTCTTATAATTGAAGGATAATCTCTATAACTAAAAGTAAAATAACCATATTCCACGAGGACATTTGAAATTATATCAGAAATTTTGTTTATGCCTTGACCTGCACGACCGCCGATTAGAATACTTGTTTCCATTTAACCTCTTATTGAAAATTATAAAAGATTATTTAAATAACTTTCTTTTATTTTTATTATGAAAGAGGGGTTTTGGAAAAAAGAAGAGAAGAAAATAATTTTTAGAGGAGAAAAATTAAATGTCTTCGAGAGTTGTGTTTCGAGACACAGTTTGGAGAACCCAAATAAACCCGCGTTTATTTTTGAAGATAAAAGCGGAAAAAAAGAAATTTATTCTTATGAAAGGTTAAACAGAGAGACAGGAAAGTTTGCAAATTTATTAAATAATTTAAAAATAAAAAAGAATTCCAGAATTTTTTTATTTTTACCAAAGATCCCCTTACTTTATATTGGATTTTTAGGAATTATTAGGCAAGGAAGTATAAGTATTCCCATCTTCGAGGCTTTCGAAAAAGATGGTTTAGAATTAAGACTTGTTCGAGGAAATGCGAATGTAATTTTAACAAATAAAGAATTATTTAAAAGAATTCCGAAAGACATAAAGAAGAAAATTCCTGCGTTAAAAAAAATTTTAATAATTGATTCTGAAGAATTTAAAAGCAAAATGAAAAAAGTTTCTGAAGATTTCAAGTTAGTTCTCAGAAAAAAGGAGGATGTTTGTTTTATGATATTTACTTCTTCGACCGCTGGAACGCCAATAGCGGGAGTTGAGATTCCAAATTACGGAATTGTTCAACAAGATTTTACGGCGCGGTTTTCGTTAGGATTGAAAAAAGATAGTAATTATTGGTGCACGGCACATCCAGGTTGGGTGACTGGAAGTGTCTATTCAATACTCGCGCCGTTAAGTATCGGCTGTACGATTTTTATATACACCGAACACTTTGATTCAAAAAGATGGATAAAATTTATTCTAAAAAACAAAATTTCAGTTATTTATACCGCTCCAACTGCATTAAGATTATTGAAACATGATATAAAGAAAAAAGATTTAGCGAACCTAAAAAATTTGTCCAGCGTCGGAGAAGCTTTAACAGAAACAACTTTTAATTTTTATAAAAAGTTAGGAATAAAAATAAATGATACCTATTGGCAGAGTGAAACTGGGGCGATAGTAATTGGAAATAATCCAAATTTAAAAAAGAAGGCCGGAAGTTTGGGCAAACCAATTCCAGGGATAACTGCAAAAATAAAAAAAGATATGATTCTTTTAAAGAAGGGATGGCCTTCTATGATGGTTGGAATTTATAAGCATAAAAAAATGTATGAAAATTATTTCGAAGGTAGTTGGTTCAAAACAAATGATTTGGCGAAGAAAGATAAGGAGGGTTATTTCTTTTTTAAGGCGAGAAAGGATGATATTATAAAAACATCTGGAGAGAGAGTAAGTCCAATAGAAATAGAATCTGCACTTATGAAAAATAAAGAAGTTAAAGAGGTAGCGGTTATCGGTGTCCCTGATAAAATAAAAGGACAAATAATAAAGGCGTTTGTTGTTCTTAGAAATCCTGAAAAGTTTTTAGGAGATAATAAAAAATCAAAACGTGAAAAATTGAAAGAGAGTTTAGAAAATTACGTTAAGGAAAATTATGCCGGACATTCGTATCCTAAGATAATTAAATTTTTGTCAAAGTTGCCGAAGACAAATTCTGGAAAAATAATAAGAATGAAACTCCGAGAGAAAAATTAAAATTTTTTCAAAATTTACTCAGGTTTGTGCAAGAATAATTATTCACAATTTTAGAAGAATTAATTATTTTGAAATGCTGGAGTAGGAGTTTATACGCAAAGCCATTGAAAACAAAACATTTATATAATATTTCTTACATTTCTTACTATTAAGGGGAAAATAAAATGCAAGAAGAAATAAAAGACATAAGGACAGCGATTTTAACGAGTAAAGGACAAATTTGTATTCCTAATGTTGCGAGGAAAATAGTTGGGTTTAAGGAAGGAACAAAAATAAGTATTATCGTTTATGCTGACCGAGTTGAACTAAAACCCATGAAAAATGAAGAATTAAATGAGGCATTATTTTGTATGTTGGCAAGTGAAGAAGCCTTATCAAAAAATTGGTTATCAAAAGAGGATGAAGAAGCATGGAAAGATTTGTAAGAGTAAATCAAAGATTTTCACTAGCACAAATTTAAAATGAAAAAAATTTATACTAAAGGAGATGTTGTTGTTTTACCATTTCCCTATACCGATTTTTCAGGGGCAAAGAAAAGACCGGCTGTAGTGATTGCAAATCTTAAGGGGCAAAACATTATTCTTGCGCAGATAACAACAAATAAAAGAAATGATGAGGATTTAATTAGTTTAAGAAAAAAAGATTTTTCTTTTGGTTCTTTAAGTTCAGATAGTTTTATTATGGCTTCTCTTATCTTTACAGCAGATAGTTCGAGAATTTCTTATAAAGCAGGAAAAATGAAACTTAAAAAAGTAAAAGAAGTTCAAAACAAATTAGTAGAAGTTTTTACAAGATAAAAAAGTATTAAAAATTTTAATGAATAGTTTTAATGCTTCTTTTATCTATGCGGGAGCCGGTAATCGAAACCGGGTCGCTTGCTTGGGAAGCAAGTATACTACCTCTGTACTACTCCCGCAAAACTTTTTTCTTTTTAGAATGAATATAGATTTCTCCAAAAGCAGTTTTTTGTTCCAAAAAAACTTTTCCTTTACTATCTAAATATAAAAGAGGAACAAAAAAATCTATTTTTTTATCATTCTCTACGAAAGAACTGAATTTGACTCCTCCTTTAATACTTTTCTTAAAATAATTTAATAATTTATCATAAATTTCTTTTATTCGATCTGTTATTTTCCTTCGCTGTCTGTGAAGTGCAAGAGATGCCTTAATTAACCCTCTTTTTTTGACTACCTCTTTTCTTATTCGACGATTTTCTGTGTTTATCGCTTTGTTTAAAGAGCCAATAAGTTCTTCTAAACTTATTTTTCTTAATCGGGGAAGGGGGGTTCTTGGAAAAAGTTCTGGGATTTCTTCATCAAAGATTTCCTTTTTTATGACTATTTTTTCTTCCTTCTTGGGAAATAAAATCTCATCAATTCCTTTTATGTATTTATTTATGAGAAATTCTGATTTTATTCTTAAAAGAAGAGATGCTGCGAGGAGAACTTTACTTGAGATAAAAAAATCTAATTCTTTAAGTTTGGCTATTCTATCGAGGTAATTATCCGAAAGAGAGATTATGTCGATATCCCATGGATCGAGTCGATTCGTGTTTATTAAATCAAGAATTATTTCTTTCCAACTCGGTCTTTTTTCAAATAATAAGTCCTGAATTTGCTCTTGTTTTATAGAATCTGGAATAATTTTAGACATGTATTTTTTCTCTCAGTGTAAAAATCTTTGAGTCCTCTTCGGGAAGGTGCATTGAAATTCTATTGACTACTTCCTTATGAACCTATTGCGTCATTTTTTAAGAGTAACAACCGAAAGGTTTAAATAGGCAATCAACCTCTTTTAAATATCACCTCTTTACCCCGGATAGAGGTCTTAGGTCTATTTTTTCCTAAAACATCTATCCACGGGTTTTTATTCAATAATAATTAATAAATTAGGAAGCTAACTTCTCAGATTCTTCTTTTTTAAATTCAGAATAATGACATTTTCCACAGTAAGTTCTTCCTTTAGTTTTCATAAGAAAAATTCCCGGGCCACACCGAGGACAGAACATTTCTTTCTTTAATATTCCTGAAACGATTGTGTACTTTTTATATTTTTTACTCGTAGGTTTATTCTTATGGGGCTTCTTTCCTTTCTTCTTAGATTTATTTCCCCCCATCTTTTTCTCCTCCTTTTATTCTTCTCTTAGAATTCTTTCTAAAATTAGGAATCTTTTCTTCAGATTCATAAATGTCAATTGAAATAATAAAATTCTTAGATCCAAAAGATCCTTTTATTGATTTAAGTATTATATTTTCTTCTGGTTTAGAAAATTTTTCAGACGAAAACTTCATTGTTTCTTTGCGGGTAGGAGCAATTTCCGAAAAAGTCTCAAATTCTATTTCTCTTTTTTTTAAAAGGGGGTTCTCCCAATCTTTCTTTATTTTTATTTCTTTCATCTTGATTTTATTGCAAACTCTCCATTATTAATTATTTTCAGATTCTTTGCAATGATTGATTTCTCTTTATTTAAAATGATAATTTTTCCCTTAAAATTATTTGTAAATTCTTTAGAACCACAACTTGGACAGACCCCTTCTTCATATATTCTCCTACATATTTTACAGACCTTTTTTTTCATTTACTTTTACCTTTTTTTGAGACCCTTTCTTTTTTCTCAGATTTATTTTTGGCTTCTTTTTTCTTTTCCTTTGTTTCCTTTATCCATTCTAATTTACCTAATCCTGGTTGTCTCATAGTTAATCCAATTTTTGGAACTCTCTCTTTCTTGCTTATTGCAATTATTCTTGCCAGACATAAGTCTCCTTCCTGTAAATTTCTTCCTGAAGATTTTCCAAGGAGTGAACTGGATTTGCTGAAGCTTACATAATCCTCCATAGTTTGACTTATATGAATCATCCCTTTGAAAGCGCCCAAATTTATAAAGGCTCCGAAGTTACTTATTTCAGATATTACACCATAGACTAATTCTTGAAGTTCCGGTTTCCAGACGAGCAACGAGAAACGGGCTTTATAATATGCCGCCCCATCTCCAGGTATGACAATTCCTTCATCGATTTCAATAACATCTATTACAGAAATAACCTTTCCTAAATCATTGAAATAATGAAATTTATAACTCTCATCAAGCTGTCTTTCAATTGCTTCTTCAGTATCCAAACCGAACAAACTCGGACTTACCCTAATGTGGTCTTTTACTTCTATTACATAAAACATAGAACTAAAGATAAATTTTAGTTTTTAAAGTTTCTTATAATGGTTAGCTGTTAAGTTAAAAAAACTTAGACATAAACGAGGAAGATTGCAACGATTTTTGCGAAGGTGAAAAGCAAATTATGTCTTTCGGAGAGTGAAACGAAGGAACGAACCGACAATATAACACAGGTTAATCTGATAAATATTTGGAGTATGCATACTTTTTTAAAAAGAAGGAGTGTTTTAAAATAAGTCATAACTCAAATTTAATAAAGTTATCAATTCCATTAACTATTAGATATGAAAAGGGAACGCTTTCCGCTTAGGATAATTAAATTTTTGTTTGAGATTCTTTTTCTTAATATTTTATCTAAACTCGCCAAAATTATTTCTGGGTTTTTTTTAAGAAATTTAACAAGTCCGTCGTCGACATAATTTTTTTCAAGATTCTCCTCTCTAAATTCATTCTTCTCTAAAATTTTTAAGGCAAGTTTACAATTTTCTTTTAAAGCTCCTTTCTTTTTTGACACTGATAATTTTTTCAATTCGGAAATAACTTGCGAAGGGATTATTACTTTCAGATTCAAATCTTTAAGTGCATCAAAAAGGTCAATCCTTTCTCTTAGACAAGATAAGATGAAGTTGGTGTCCAAAATAACTTTTTTCATTTGTTAAAAAAGTAAAGCAAACTTTTAAATATTCCTTTATTCTGTTTAAAATATGGATGAGAAAAAAAATCTCCTGAAAATTTTTGAGAAAACAAAAAAAGCATTAGAAGCAAAGGATGTTTTTGAATTAGAAAAATTAAGTAACGAAACGATACATGTTTCTTCGATGATTCAAAATCCAGAAATTATTTTATCCGCTGTTTTAATTTATTCTTTTGGGAAGATACTTGGGAGGGAAAGCTACAAGAATTATGAGGGGTGGTCTGATTTTTATAATTTAGTTGAGGCAAAAATCGACAAAATAATTTTAGATTTACAGAAGGATGATTTTGAAGCGTTCAAAATTGATTTAGAATCAATAAGAGATTCGGTAAAAAAGTTATCTGGGAAATTGAAATTTTATATTCAGGAAGTTTTCAAGAGATCTAAAGTAAATAAAGCATCGAGGATATATGAACACGGGATTTCCATGGAAACAACTGCTAGACTTTTGGGAGTAACTATGTTTGAACTTGCAGAATACTCTGGTCGAGGGAGACTTTCAGATAGCCCCGAAGGTAAAACTTTAGATGTTAAGGAAAGAGTAAAAATAGCGGAGGATATCTTTAATGATTAAGAAAAATTTACCAAAAAAAGCTATAATTTTCGATTCGGGTCCTTTAATTTCTTTTGCCTTAACCGGTCTTTTAGATGAAATAAGAAAGTTGAAAAAGATATTTAATGGGAGTTTTATTATAACCAAAGAAGTTAAAGAAGAGGTCATAGATTATCCTTTGTCAATAAAAAGATTCGAACTCGAGGCACTTCAAATAAGGAGTTTGTTAGAAGACGGAACTTTAGAAATGCCTGATTCTATCGGAATAAGTTCACAGAAAGTCTCTTCAGATTTGAAAGGCTTAATGGATAAAGCAAATAATCTTTTTTATAATTCTAATAAAAATATAAAAATTATTCATTTAGGGGAGTCGGCTTGTCTTGCTTTAAGTAAGATACTTTCTGAGGCAGGAGTAGAGAATGTTATTGGCTTAGACGAAAGAACGACAAGAGTTTTGGTTGAAAGACCTGAAAATCTAAAAAAGTTATTAGAGCGAAAATTACATACAAAAATAGAACAAAAAGTCTCTTCTTCGGAATTGTTCAGAGGTTTCAAGATAATTCGTTCAACTGAATTAATTTATATTGCTTATAAGAAAGGATTAATCAATTTAAAAGGGGAAGACGTTTTAGATGCACTCTTATTTGCAATGAAATTTAAAGGAACTGCAGTTTCTTATGAAGAAATAAAGAGAATAGAAAAGTTGTAGAACCTTTGAAATTTAGAATATAGTAATTGAAAAAGTTTTTATAAGGCGGGGCAAACTTAAAAATCAAGAAGATTTTTAAAAGAATTATTTGTACTTTTATTAAGGGTACGTAGTATATTGGTAGTATAATGGCCTCCAGAGCCATAGGGGGGGGTTCGATTCCCTCCGTGCCCATCGAAACTTCTCTAACAATAAGGCACGGGGTTTACCCAACGATTGCTCCTCCGTGCCCATCGAAA
>VAPE01005681.1_pt1 | contig 48358 bp, 52 predicted proteins | sample 3393911 | NCBI WGS metagenome assembly VAPE01 (sample SAMN08290436, study PRJNA428436) | hydrothermal vent metagenome | isolation source: Deep-sea hydrothermal vent chimney | place: Atlantic Ocean: South-mid Altantic Ridge
AAAACACCGTCATATCCAGGAATAATATTTATTTCATTTTTATTGATTTTCTCAATTACTTTTCCAATGTTATTATCTATTTTAGAGATTTCATCAATATCAGCATTTAATACATTAAATTCAGATCCAAATTTAAGAAGCATTTCATTATATATTTTTTCAACACTTAAAGTATTTACATTTTTTTTGATTACAAATGAAATAATTTCTTTTAATGGTATTTGATGTTCATAATTAATTGCATTTTTTGGAATAAATCCAATTGGTCTATCAGCAAGTTCATTAACTCTGTGTAAAACACCAATTATTAATTGTTTTTTACATACAGGACAAATTTCATTTTTTTCTTTTTGTGGATCTAGTGAAAAATTACATTGTCTATGACCATCAAAATGATATTTACCTTCTTCTGGATAAAATTCAATTGTTTTCTCAAATTTTTTAATATTTTTTTCTTTTATTGAATTAATTATTTCATTGTAAGTGAATTTTTTAATATTAAAAATATTTGCTTCTCTTCCTAGTTTTTCTAGTGAATGTGCATCACTATTTGATATAAGTGCATATTTATCAAGTTCTGATACTCTCCAATTCATAGGTGGATCTGAACTTAATCCTGTTTCTAATGCATATATGTGTTTTTCCTGGTCTTGGTAAGCATCTTTAATTGAATCAAATCCAGATATATCTCCAAGAGCACCAAAGAAAGGAGTCCAAATATGTGCTGGGAATATAAATGCATCTTTTTCAATACTAAATATTATTTCCATTGCTTCACTAGTACTCATTAATAATATTGGTCTACCATCTGAATCAATATGTCCATATTTTGACAATTGATCTCTTAATTGTTCAATTGCTTCAATGTTTTTAATTAGTACGCAAGTATGTATTCTTTTAGACTTATTTTTTTCCCAGAAAAAAGTAGCTATTTCAGTTCCTAATACAAATTTTATATTTTCTTTTGAATCTTTTACTTTAAATAATCCTGATTCATCATCTTTAATTAAATCTCGTTTTAATTCTGCAACCCAGTCTTTATGTAAAAAATCTCCAGTTGAAATTAAATTTATTCCTTTTCTTTTTCCTGCTTGCTCTAATGCTTTAATATTTATTTTATTACTACAAGCTCTTGAAAATCTTGAATGAATATGTAAATCAGCAACAACTTTCATTTTAAATACACTGCAATATTTTATTTTTTTATTTATATTTTTCCAATATCTCTTGGAATTTCAATGTTTAATGCATCATCTAACTTTTCCCAATTAGCTGGTAAAACAATAAATTTATTTTTTGTTGATTGATGTTCATATAAATATTTTAATCCTAAAAATTTATGTAATATTTGATTTGCGTCTTTTCCAAGTCTTGGATCTGCTTTTTCAATATATTTTACAATTCCTTCAGGATTTATAATTACTGTTACTCTTTCTAAATCAGATACATCATCATTATCATTTAAAGCTCCATAAGCTTTACATATTTTTTGATTAGAATCATCAAGTATTGGAAATTTTAAATCTTTCATTGATTTACTTGTATCTATCCACATTTTATGAACATATATTGAATCAATACTTATTCCAAGCATAAAAGCATTATTTTCTTTTAATGTTTGAACTATATTATTAAAAGCTCCAAGATCTGTTGCACATACAAATGTAAAATCACCAGGATGAAAAGATAAAATAACCCATTTATCAAAGTAGTCTTTTAATTCTATTCTTTTAATCTGTTTTTTTTCAGGAAAATAGGCACGAGAAGAAAAATCAGGTGCTGGCATATTTATTTTTAACATTTATTCACATTTTATTTTTAAATAAAAAATTTATTGAAATTAAGTTCTTATTAAAATATAATAAAATAAATATATAAAAGCATTAATGATAATTATCAAACAAAAGAATAAATCAGAAGTTACAAATAAAAATAAACATTTAAATAAATTAAAATATTTAAGTAATAAATTAAATTGTTAATTGCAAATAAGAGATAATATGAATTTAATAAAAAGTGGAATAACTGGACTAGATTCTTTATTGCATGGTGGTATCCCAGAAGGAAATCAAGTAATTCTTGCTGGTGGTCCTGGAACTGGAAAAACATTACTTTCTTTTGAATATGCATTTCATAATGCAATGTCTGGAAAAAAAGTTATTTATATTAGTTTAGAAGAAACAAATGATAAAATAATTGAAAGCTTTTCATTGGCAATGCCTGATTTTGCAGAGGATTTAAAAAAGCTTATAGCAGATGAAAAATTTATTATGTCTGGGCGAGACACTGCATTAATAGTTCGTAATGGAATTAAAGAAGATACTTATCAACTTGATAATCTAATTTCTAGATTATCTTCAATAATAGCTAATGAAAAAGCTGAATTTGTTGTTATTGATTCTTTATCTGTATTTTCATTATTAACAAATGATTCTCCAATATATAAAAGAGCAATGTATCTTTTGACTGAAACTTTACAAAGATTAAATGTAACATCAATATTAATTGCAGAACTATCTGAAAGAGATGTTACTAATTTAAAATTTAAATCTGAATTTTTTATATTTGACGGAATAATTGTTTTATATCAACTTATTGCAAATAAAAGAAGAATGTCTGAAATAGAAATAATAAAAATGAGGCGAAATAGTCATAGTTTTGAAATTGTTCCTTATTTAATAACTTTAAAAGGAATAAAAATATTTACAAAAGATTCAAATATATATTAAATATTTTTAATTTATTCCTGCAATATCTTTGAAATTATGTAGTTGATTTCCAACTTCATCATTTGAATTAAAAATAATTATTTTAATATTATTCTTTTCTGCATTACCTAATAATTGTTTTATTTCCTGGTTATTAAGTATATTATCATTTACTAAAATCTTAGATATTTCATAATTTTGAATACCTTCAATTACGTTTTTAATACCATAAACTGATTTATCAATACTTACTTGTCTTAAAAATTCTTCCATTAATTTGAATTCTAATCTTATTTTCTGGTTTTTTAATATATTTTCTATTTCATTATTTTTTATAAGTTCATATACTCCAGAATGTTCAACATTGCTTACATTTATATAAAAAAGTTTTTTATTTAATTTTTGTACTAAATAATTATCTTCCATAAATTTTTTAATATCATCTTTTACAAATCCTGGTCCTCCAATAATAATTATACTAACATCCATATTTTTTATTAATTCAATTATTTTATTAAAATATTTTATCTTATGTTCTTGATAATCTTTTGAAGTCATTCTTTTGCTTAAATTGCTGTAAATTTCATTAATAAAATCAATACCATATCCTAATAAATATGCAAAAAGCGATTTTTCCTCGTCAATTAAAATAATTCCTAAATTGGGTTTTTTTGATTCTTTTGTTGCATCTTCAATTATTTTCAATAAATAATTAGGCCATTCCAATTGTTTTTTTATTTCAATTATATTATTTTTTTCAATGTTTAATGTATGATAACTATGCAATTGAATATATTTTAAAGGATTTCCATTAATAATTTTACCCATAATTCTTAATTTTTCTGAGTCTTTATCTATTTCTGTTTTTTCAACATTTAAATAAATTGTTACTTCTTTTAATTCACCCCTATCATTTTCTTCTGGTTTAAATTTTCTTAATGATCTTGCTTTTACAATATCATTAATAAAAATAACTCTTTGTATATTTAATAAATCATTAAAATTTTCAATTTTAATTTTTAATAATTTTTCAGTTTTGTAAAATTTTATAATTTTCATAAATTTCAATTTTAATCAAATTAAATTTTATTATGTATTTTATATTTTTATCTATATTTAGTATTTTAATAATATCATTTAAAATAATAAAGTCAACAAAATATAATTTTTATTGATTATATGTTTTTTTCAATACACATAATAAAAGCAATTATTGAAACGTTTATTCAAACTTATGGGTATGTTGCAATATTCTTTTCAATGCTATTAGAATCAGCATCTTTTCCAATACCTAGTGAATTAATAATGCCTTTTGCTGGAATTCTTGTCAGAGAAGGTATTTTAAAGAGTTTTATATATACATTAATTGCATCAATAACTGGTTCTTTAATAGGTATATTAATTGATTATTATATTGCATATTTTATTGGAAAAGATATTGTATATAAACATCTTAATTTATTTCACATAACAAAGAAAACATTAAATAATTTTAATAGCTGGTTTGATAGGAATGGGGATTTTGCTGTTTTTATTGCTAGATTATTTCCAGTTGTAAGAGGTCTAATAAGTTTTCCAGCAGGTTTTAGTCATATGAATTTAAAGAAGTTTCTTTTTTATTCTTTTATTGGGATTTTTATTTGGAATTTTATTTTAATGTTATTTGGATATTATTTCTTATCTCAAAATCTTATTCATATATATGTTTTGTTTATAATAATAGGTTTATTTATTTTTAGTTTGTATATTCTTTATAAAATATTTATGAATAAAATATTAAAAACAAAAATAAAAATCAAAACAAAAAAGTGATAGTTTGCAAATTTCACCAACAATGAGAAAATTAAAAAAATATAGTATTAGAGTAACTGATATTACATCGCAATATTGGTGTGAACTTCAAATGGAATTAAATTACTTATATGGAAAAAAAATAACAAAACAAATTTTTGCTGGAACAACATTTCATGAAAATCTTGAAAATAAAGTAAATATACCAATAATATTAGATCCAAGAAATTATGCTGATTATTTATTCAAAGATTTTTATAAAAGTTATATTGCATTGAATTCATTAGATAAAAACAAGAAAGCAAGAGAAATTACTATTTATGGTACATTAAATAATTTTAAATTAATAGGAAAAATAGATCAAATAGAATTAAAAAATAATTCAATTATTTTAATTGAAGATAAAACAAGATCAAGTGGTGTTATTCCTTCAGAATCTCAAATGATTACACAGAAAATTCAAATAATGGTTTATAAAAAAATGCTTGATGATATAATAAACAAAAAATTTACTTTTGAAATGTTTAAAGATTCTTATTCATTAGATAAATTATATCTTACAGATGAATTTAGAAGACAATTAAATGCAATTAAAATTGAAAAAGATTTGCAAAATCTTGAAATTATTGTAAATAAATTTTTTAATATGATTTCTCAAATAAAAAATTTGAGTAATGAATTGCGTTTAAGATATATTAATCAAAGTACTGGAAAAGAAATAAAATTATATAAATTTAATTATGATGATAATTATATAAAAGGTGTACTTGATTTTTCACTTAAGTATTGGACAGGACAAAGAAAACCAATTTCAGTTCAAGAATCTGAAAAATGGAAATGCTCTTTTTGTAAATTTTTTGGAAATGAATGCAAAATTTGGTGGACAAATGATAAATAAAGAAGATTTAAGGAAAAAGTTTTCAAAAGATTATAAAAAATATTATTCAGTTGAATTATTTAAAGAAAAAGGATTTGAAAGAAAACAATGCAAAATATGTAAAAAATATTTTTGGACATCTAATCCAGATAGAGAATCATGTGGTGACTCTTCCCATGAACCCTATTCTTTTATAAAAAATAAATCAATTAATATTGAATATGAAGAATTTTGGAATATTTTTTCTAATTTTTTTAAAGAAAATAATCATTCAATAATTGATAAATATCCAGTTGTTAGTAGATGGAGAAATGATTTATATTATACAATTGCTTCAATTCAGGATTTTCAAAGAATTGAAAATAATAAAATGAGTTTTGAATATCCTGCAAATCCATTAATTGTTCCTCAAATATGCTTACGCTTTAATGATATTTCAAATGTTGGAATAAGTGGTAGGCATCTTACTTCTTTTATGATGGCAGGTCAGCATGCATTTAATTATCCAAATCAAGGATATTGGAAAGATAAAACAATTCAATTAAATTATGATTTTTTAATAAAAAAATTAAAAGTTAATAAAAATGATTTAACCTATATTGAAGATGTATGGGCAATGGGTGATTTTTCAGAATTTGGTCCTTGCTTAGAAAGTTTTTCAAATGGATTAGAATTAGTAAATAGTGTATTTACTGAATTTGAATATACTAATCAAATAAAAGAACTTAATTCAAAAGTTGTTGATGTTGGATGGGGTTTTGAAAGATTAATATGGTTTCATTCAGGATCACAAACAATATATGATACAATTTTCAAAAAACAGCTTAATTATATATACAAACAAACAGGAATAAAACCAGATTATGAAAAATATTCAAAAATTGCAGCTCTTTCAAGTAATATTGATTTAACTGAAAATAATTCAAAGCAATTAGATATAATAATGAATTTAATTGATAAAAAAGATTATAATGAAGTAATAAAGCCAATGCAAGCTTCTTATATAATTACAGACCATTTAAGAACATTATTATTTGCAATAAGTGATGGTGCTTTACCAAGTAATATTGGTGGTGGATATAATTTAAGGATTATTTTAAGGAGAATATTCGATCTTATGGAAATAAATAATATTGATATTGATTTAATTAAAATAATTGAACTCTATTCAAAAGATCTTAAAAATTTATTCAAAGGTCTTAATCAAAATATTGATGAAATTTCTAAAATTTTTGATATTGAAAAAATAAGATATAATAATACAAAAAAATCAGCATTAAAAATTATCAATACAATTATTGATAAAAAACAAAAATTATCTCCTTTAAAATTAAAAACATTATATGAAAGCAATGGAATAACTCCAAAATTTATTAATAGTGTTGCAAAGCAGAAAAATATTGAAATAGATATTGATGAATCTTATTTAGAATTATTAAAAAATGATTTTATTAAAAAAACAAAACATAAAATTCAAATAAATATTAATGTTTCTGATATACAAAAAACAGAAAAATTATATTATTTATTTAAAACAGAAGCAGAAGCAAAAATCCTTAAAAAGGATAAAAATATAATAATATTAGACAAATCTGTTTTTTATCCAGAAGGTGGTGGACAAGAATCAGATTTAGGAACAATTGATGGTATAAAATTAAAAAATGTTCAAATAATAAATAATGTTATTGTTCATGAATTAGATCAAGAAGTAGACTTTAAAATAAATCAAAAAGTAAAATGTATTGTAAACAAAGAAAGAAGATTAAGGCTTATGGCACATCATACTGCAACACATTTAATAAGTAATGCTTGTAGACAAGTTTTAGGAAAACATGCATGGCAAGAAGGTTCAGTAAAAACATATTCAAAAGCACACATTGATATTTCGCATTATAAAAAATTAACTGAAGAACAAGTAAAAGAAATAGAACAAACAGTAAATAACCATATTATAAATGGTATAAAAGTTAGTATGGAAGAACTAGAAAGAAAAGATGCAGAAGCAAGATTTGGATTTACAATTTATCAAGGTCATGGAGTTCCAGCAAAGAAATTAAGGATAATTGAAATAAAAGACCTAAATAATAATATAATTGATGCAGAAGCATGTGGTGGCTTACATTTAATAAATAGTGAATCTAGTATTGGTCTTGTAAAAATAATAAAAACAATGAGAATACATGATGGAATAAATAGAATAGAATTTGTTGCTGGACTAGCAGCACTTGATTATTTTAATGAACTTCAAAATAATATAAAAAATATGTCAGAAGCAATAAATGCTGATTTTGATAAAGTAATGCAAAAAGTAATACAACAATTTAATGAATTTCAAGAATATAGAAAGAATTATGAAATAATTTCAAAAGATTTAATTAAATATATTTCATTAGATATATTAAATAAAAATAAACAATTGCATCAAAATTATATCATTGAAAAATTAAATTATAATAGAAAATTACTTCGTAATATTGTTTTAAATATAACTGAAAATAATAAAGGAGTATTAATAGCTTTATATAATGATGATTTTGATGTTGTATGTGGTTCATCATCAGATCAGAGTGCAATTAATTTTGTTAAACTTGATTTATTAAAAATAATTAAAAATTCTGTTTTTAATGGTGGTGGATCAGAAAAAATATGTGAAGGAAAATTAATATTTAATAACAAACTATAAAATACAAATAGTAATAAATATAAATGCTAACATTAAAAATAATAAATAAATAATATAAACCATTATTTACAAATATTTTTATACATTTTATTTATAATAATAATCTACTATTTAATTTAATAAATATTTTTAGAAATTTTTTAAAATGATAATATGACTTATATATATGAAGTTAAATCTTCAGAACTCACAAAATTAGCATCAGTAAGATTAAAAAAGACTATTTCAAAACCTGATTATGTTGATTATGTAAAATCTGGACCAAATAAAGAGAGAATACCTTCTGATCCTGATTTTTGGTTTATGAGAAGTGCATCAATTTTACGTCAAGTTTATATTAATGGTCCAATTGGTGTTTCAAGATTAAGAACAAAATATGGATCAAGACAAAAACATGTTGTTCATAGAAGACATCACATTAATGCTGGTGGTAGTATTATTAGAGATATTTTAATTGAATTAGAAAAATTCGAATTTATCAAAAAAACAAGTAAAGGTAGAATTATTATGCCAAAAGGTCAATCATTTTTAGATAAAATTAGCAGTGAATTGATAAAAGGGAATTCAAATGAATGATGCTGGAGATGATAGAGAATACAGAAAGAGATTATCCAGAACAATAAAGCAAATGCAGATAGAGGAGCAGAGAAAACAAATACTGCGCCAATTTTTAGATGCAAGTGCATATCAAAGAATAATGAATGTTAAAATATCAAATTATGATTTATATTTGCAAGTAGTAAATGTATTGATTTCATTTGCACAAAATGGAAGAATTACAACAAAATTATCTGAAGAGCAATTAATTGCAATAATAAATAAAATGACTACAAAAACCGAAACAAAGATAGAATATAAACATAAATAATAAAAAAAGAAAAATATACTAAAAAAGTGAAATAATGACAAAAAAATCATTTTTAAAAAAACAAAAATTAGGTAAGAAATTAAAGCAAAATAGACGTCTTCCACTATTAGCTACATTAAGAACACATAGAAGATTACAAACAAATAAATTTTCAAGAAATTGGAGGCATAATAAATTAAAAATAAAAGAAGAAAAACCAAAGAAATAAAAATAATATAATTAAAAATTAATCAATGATCAAATGGTTCATAAATTATTTACATTAAATATTAGAAAATATCTTGTTACTCAGCCAAGAACAAGAAGAAGAAATAAAGCAATAAAATTCATTAGAGCGAGGATTGCACATTATACAAAAATGCCTATAGATAATGTTAAAATAGATCAAGATCTTAATTCCTCAATAATAAAATATTATGCAAAGAAAATGAGTAAAATAAAGCTTGATGCTAATATTGAAGATAATATTGTTTTATTAACACATATAAAAGATTCAAAGAAAATATTAAAACCTGATAAAAAGTTTGAATCATATACTAAATTAATTGCAAAAACAAAACAAGCTAAGATTAATAAAGAGAAAAAAACAGAAACTAAGAAAGAATAATAATTTTTTTCTTTTTTTATTATTTATTAAAAACCAAAATAATTTAATCGCAATTTTCTTCAAATATTCTATTTTTTAAAGAAGACCATGCTTTTTTATATGCTTTTTTTTCATTATTGTTTATATAACTATTTAACCAACGGTAAAAAACATTATCAGGAATATTTTTACTTGCAATTTCTTTTATGTCTGTTATACTGATATTTTTCCATTTTCTTATTTTTGCTTCAGTATATTCTTGTTCAATATCTTTGCAGTACATATTAGTAAATCCATTGTCTAATTCTTTGTTTGTTTTCCAAGAATGAGTTGAAGAAAAACTGGCTATTAATGTTGCCATTAAAATTTCATTTTCAAATTTTTTCTCTTTAATTTTTTCTTTTGATATTTTATAGATTTTATCTGAAAATTTATTGAATTTAGTTTGATTGAATCTGAAGACCATTTAGTAAACCAATGAGATTTATTTAATATTTTATTTCATATTTCTATTTTTTAATAAAATATTTAAATTGTAATAAAAAATAATAATTTAATTTAAAACAAAAAGATGATATCATGAATTTTAATATTTTTAATAAAAAAGAACCAAACCCATTAATAAAAAATTCAATGTATGTAATTGCAACTGAATTAGTTCCTTATAGATTAAATGCAAATAGAACAAATTCACTAATTTTATTTATAAGAGTAAAAAATATAACAAATGATTCATTACTTACTTCATTAAATATAACAGCACCTTCAAATTTAGGATTTAATGAAAATTTACTTTTAAAACAAAAACAAATAAATATTGGTGAAATTTTACCAAATAAAGAAAAAGAACTAAAAATAGAAGTTTTTGGAAATACTGAAACAGATCAAGGTGAATATACTTTAAATATCAATACAATTGCTCATTTTAGAGATTATTCTCATATTATAAATAGTATTACAAAATCAATTATATTAAAAGTAATAAAATAATTTTCTATTTATCTTATACAATAAAAAAACTATTTTTTTATTTTTTAATTATGTAATTATCAATAATTTTTCCATTTGCATTTAATAATGTATATTGTGAAAATTTAGCATTTGTTGCAGTGAGATTAATAACCCAAATATTTGAAAATGTTTTATTTAAAGGCGTTAAAGAATTATTTAATGAATAATAAAATTTAGCATATGCTGATGTGTTATTATATCCATAAGTACTTACATAATTTTTTAAATTATTAGATAAATCATATGCTCTTACTACTGCTATTTGTGGTGTACTTATTATGTATAAAGAATATTGATTTAAATTCTTATTTGATATTCCATAAATAATACATTTATTAGTATAAACATTAAATATACTTGATTTTAGTCCTGTTGCTGGATAATCAAACCCCATTATTAATAAAGTTGGGCAAACTTTTGTTTGGTTTTTAATAATTTTTACAACAATATTCCAACTATTATTTTCAATGATTGATTTTGATTTGTTTATTATTGTTATACTCGCATTTGGGTATATTTTATACAAATCTCTAATAACAAATTGTACTGCTTGTTTTTGTGTAATTTGTTGTGGTTTTAAAATTTCAGGTCCAACTAAAAACCATAATGCAATAAATATTAATGTAATAATTATTGCAAATAATCCAACTTTTAATATTAAATCCATGATATCTTTTTTAAATTTTTATTAATTTAATCCAATAGAAAATATATTTATATTGCTTTTATAAAATTAATATAATAAAATATTAAAAACATTTAAATATTTAGTTTAATTTTTTATTGATTTTTTAGTTTAATTTTTGTAAAATTTGTTTTTAGTAAATAATTTAAATATTTGTATTAAAAAAATATATTGTTTTTTAATTTTTATATTAGTATAAATATTAATTATTCCTCTACTTTTTGACAAAATTCCATTACTATTAATAAAACAAAATAAACATAAGATTTAATAATATTATTTTCTATTATTTAAATAATAAAAAAAAGGCGATTAGATGAGTGATATTATGGATAATATTTTTAGTGGACAAGCAGAAAATAAATCTTCTGATGAAGATGATGGAGAATTTAGTTCTACTCAGATAAAAATTATTACTGCTGGTTTTGGTGGTGCTGGAAACAATATTGTTAATAGATTATCAAAAGCAGGTGTAAAAGGAACTGAATTTGTTGCTGTTAATACTGATGCACAGCATTTCAAAATAATTGATTCAAAAATAACAAAAGTATTAATAGGAAAAAGTATAACAAGGGGTTTAGGTGCTGGTGGAGATCCAAGTATTGGAATAAAAGCAGCAGAAGTTGATAGAAATTTATTAGAAAGAGTATTTTCTGGTTCACAATTAGTATTCTTATGTGCTGGAATGGGTGGTGGAACTGGAACTGGTTCAGTAACAGTTGCAGCAAAAATAGCAAAGGAACAAGGAGCAATAGTTGTTGCAATGGTAACATATCCATTTAATTTAGAAAGAGTAAGAAAAGTAAAAGCAGAAGAAGGAATTCAAGCATTAAGAAAACACTGTGATAGTGTTATTATTTTAGATAATAATAGACTAGTAAAATTAGTTCCAAATCTTCCAATGAATGACGCATTTGCACTTGCTGATGAAGTTCTTGCAAAAGCAATTGGTGGTCTTGTTTGGACAATAACTCAACCAAGTTTAATTAATATTGATTTTGCTGATGTAAGATCAATAATGGGAAATGGTGAAGTTGGATTTATTTCAGTTGGTTCTGGTAGAGGAACTGATAAAGTAAGAATTGCATCTGAATCAGTATTAAAGAATAAATTACTAGATGTTGATTTTGAAGGAGCAACTGGTGCATTAGTACATATATCAGGAGGTGCTTCATTAACAATTGGAGATGCAATTAAAGCTGGAGAAATAATAACAGATAGAATGGACCCAAAAGCAAATATTAAATGGGGTGCAAGACTTATTCCAGGATATGATGACCAAATAGAAATTGTTGCAATAGTTACTGGTGTAAAAGGTTCTAGTATAATTGGTAATTTAGAAAATAAAAAAGATGAAACAGCATCTTATTCAGAAGGTCTTGAATTAATTGGTTGATTTTATATTAATATAATATGAATAATATGTAAATAATATGTAAATAATATGTTTAGTGATGTTATGGATGATGCATTTTCAGCAAAATTAGGTGTAGTTGGTATTGGAGGACAAGGAAGTAATTTAATTAATAGATTATATAATCAAGGTATAAAGAGTGCAAGAACAATTGCAATTAATACTGATGTAAAACATTTACATATGATTAATGCTTCTGATAAATTACTTATTGGTAAAGAATTAACAAGAGGTTTAGGTGCTGGTGGATTTCCAGAAATCGGTGCAAAATCAGCAGAATTAAGTAGAAAGCAAATAGAAGACAAAATAAAAGATTTTGATATGTTGTTTCTAGCTGCTGGTGCTGGTGGTGGAACTGGTGGTGGTGGAGCTCCAGTAGTAGCAAAAATAGCAAAAGACTTAGGTATTCTTGTTGTTGCATTTATTACATATCCATTTGCAATAGAAAGAAGTAGAAAGCAAAAAGCTGATTGGACAATAAATCAATTAAGTAGAAGTGCTGATACAACAATAATTCTTGAAAATGATTTATTGCTAAGTTATGCTCCTAATTTGCAAATAGAAAAAGCATTTGAATTAATAGATAATATTACTGCAAATGCAGTAAAAGGTATTGCAGATACAATAACTTTACCAAGTTTAATAAATTTAGATTTTGCTGATGTTAGAACAGTTCTTGCTAATGCTGGAACAGCTGTTATTAATATTGGAACTGGAACTGGAACAGATAAAGTAGAAAAAGTAATAAATTCAACATTAACACATCCATTATTAAATGTTGACAAAAGAGGAGCAAAAAGTGCATTAATTCAAGTAAATGGAGGAACTGCATTAACAATAGATGAAGCAACAAGAGTTGGAGAAGGTGTTACAGTTGACATGGATCCGAAAGCAAATGTTATTTTTGGTGCAAGATTATCACCAGATATGTCTGATCAAATAAAAGTAATTTCAGTATTAACAGGAGTAAAACCAAGATTAGGCGAAATTTTGTATAAACACCAAGATTTAAACAATGCTTTAGATATGAGTCTTGAAAATATTATTTGATTTTTATTTTTTTTGTTTTTCTATTTTTATTATTAAATACATGATATTTTAAGTATTAATTATACAATTAATTTCATCTAAAAATATAATTAATATTATTTAGTATTGTGATTATTGTTATTTCTCTTTCTTAAATTAATTTTATTTATATTTTTTAAATATATAATTAAAGAACTTTAAAAATATAAAAAATATATATATCTAAATATTGTATAAAACTAAAGGTAAAAAATATTTAGAGTGTTTATTAATGTTTAAAATCAAAAATCGTGCAAAGTATATAATTGAAGATCCAGTATTAGAAAAAATAGGAAAAAAGCTTGAAGAAAATATTATTAAAAAATTGAATACAGAATCTTTAGGATTAAATAGTAGAACAAGATGGGAAATTATTCTTGATTATACTATTAATAATTTATCTTCTATTTCAAATTCAGTTATTGCTTACAATTGTAATGATTCAAAATATATCATTGAAATGAATTTTGCTTCAAATACTGATAATTATAATAAGGCACAGAAAATATTTGCAAAATATGCAAAAGATGAAGATAAAACTAAACGATTTGGTGTTGCATGGAATTCTTTTGTAGCATTAGATTTATTTGAAGACCTTATATTTGATAAAGATAAAATTATTAGAACTGCTGCTACAACAAACTTAGTTTTAAAAAAACAAAGTCAACAAATTTATTTAGGATCTTTATATGATTGGAAAATAAGTAAAGTTTTTAAAGAATCAATCATAGAAAATAAACATTTAGAACAACGTTTACGTAGAGAGGATGAAAAAACAGCAAAGAAAAAAGGAATAATAATTAAAATTTTAAAGCTTGAGTTTCCATTTAAAAAATAATTTTTAATTATAGAATTAATTACTTAATAATTCAATGATAATTATTTTTTACAATTAATATAATTTCATAATAATTAAATATTTTTAATTATAAAATTAATAATAATTATTTTACTATATATTATATTTAAAGCTTAAAAATGATAAAATGAAATCTAATACAAAAAAAGATCATAATTCTTTTAATTCAAAATCTTTATTAGCACCACAAAGAAAATTAAGAGAAGATCCAAAGAAAATAATTCCTATTTCATATTTAAAGGATAAAACTATTTGTGATCTTGGTTGTGGGAATGGATTTTATAGTAAATACTTAATACAATTTTCTTCAAAGCTTTATTGTGTAGATCCAAATAAAAACCTACTTAATGCAGCAAAAAAGTATATTAAAGCAAATAATAAAAGAAATAGAGTAATTTTTATAAATTCAGAAATCTTAAATCTTCCAATATCTAATAAATTTATTGATACTGCTTTACTTGCGAATATTTTTCATCATATTGATTTAAAATCAAGAAAAAAACAAATAAATGAAATAAAGCGTATTTTAAAACCTAATGGAATTTTAATTGTTATTGAATGGAAGAAAAAACATTCTAAATCTGGCCCTCAATATAATTTAAGACTTACTCAAAAAGAATGTATTTCAAATTTTATTGATTTAAAATTCAAAATAATAAAAAAATTCAATATTAATGAGCAACAATATTGTTTAATATTAAAAAAGTAAATAGAGATTTAATATGTTACCAGAAAATTTAAAGAATAAAATGGAAAAGCAAGGTTATCATTTTGTTGGTAATCATTCATGTGTAAAAATATGTGAATATACTTCAAATGCATTACGTGATAGAGAACTTTGTTATAAAAATAAATTCTATGGAATTAAATCCTGGCAATGTATGCAAGTAAGTTTATCTATTGGTTGCGATTTATCTTGTAGATTTTGTTGGAGATTGATTCCAGAAGAAATTAATTTAAAATGGAATGAATTAAATGCTGTTAAACAAGATGATCCTGAACAAATATTAAATGGTTTTATAAAAGAACAAAAAAGAATTGTTAGTGGGTATAAATCAGAAGATAATTTAGAAAGATGGAACCAAGCTAATACCCCTATTCATATTGCAATAAGTCTTACTGGTGAATCATTATTTTATAAAAAAATAAGTGATTTAATAAGATTATTACATAAAAATAAAATTTCAACATTTATAGTTAGTAATGGAACTTTACCAGATATAATTGAGAATATGGAATTACCAACACAGTTTTATATTTCAATGCAAGCACCAAATGAAGAATTATATATTAATATAACAAGACCAAAAATATTGAATTCTTGGAATAAATTTATTAAATCTTTAAAAATAATGAAAAATATGAAAACAAGAACAGTATTAAGAATGTCTTTAATAAAAAATTTAAATATGGTTGATGTTGAAGGTTATGCAAAACTAATAAAAATTGCAATGCCTTGGTATATTGAAGTAAAGGGATTTTCATTTATTGGTGGTGCTAGAGAACCATCAAGAAATTTACAATATTCAGATATGCCTTTACATGAAGAAGTAAAATCCTTTGCAGAATTAATTGCAAAGAAAACAGGATATCTAATATCTAATGAACATAAAACTAGTAAAATGGTTTTACTTTCACGAGATAAAATTGTAGAGAAAAAAACACAAATAAATTTTAATAATTTATTTGATTAAATAAAAATATTATTAATAATTTTTTAAATTTGAATTAATTAAATTAAGTTAAATAGTAATATTTATTAAATTTTTATTATATTGTTAATTGGTAATGAATATGAATAAATTAAGTGTAAAAGGCTTAGCATTTGCTGGTGGTGTATTATGGGCATTTTACATATTACTTGCTGGTTGGGGATCTGCATTAGGTTGGGGTACAAATTTTGTTAGTGCTTTTTCTAATTTATATATTGGGTATGGTCCTAGTTTTATTGGTGGATTAATTGGTGCATTATGGGGATTTTTAGATGGTTCTATTGCTGGATTTGTAATAGGTTCTATATATAATTGGACAATTAAGATAGAGAAAAAAACACATAAATAAAAGCAAATATCAATAAAACAAATGTTTTTGTTTTTTGCACTTTTTACATTCATAACTAACATATCTATGAATACTTACAATTTTTACATTACAAGTTATTCCAGGTATTAGAATTAAATTGCATCTATTACATATTTTATTTTTGTACTTCTTTGGTATTTTTATTTTATAATGAGAACTCATTTTTCTTAATCGCGAAATATATCTTTCTGCAAGTTTTAATTCTTTATTATTTATTCTTTCTTCTGCTGCATCAAATAAAATTTCAATTCTCTCTAATACAATTTTTTTAATAAAATTTCTATTACTATACATTAAATCTTCTGTACAATATTAATTAAAATTTCTATTTTTATAAAGGTGCATATATTAAAGATGCAACAATAAATCCAATTAAAGCAATTGTCATTGCAAGCAAGCTAAGATTTCTTGACACATTATAAAAATTATCAATTTTTTTCTTGTTTATTTTTATTTTAAAATTTATTTTTAAATAAATAATACTAATATAAATAATCAATAAATCTGCGATTAAAATCGGGATTAAATAAAATATATTAAATTCAAATTGTTTATTGAATAAAAATAGATAAATAGAAATAAATATTGCTACTAGATAAAGACAAAAACTTAATATAGTAGAATTCACAATTCCAATATATTTAATTATGTTTTTTGTTTTTCTTATTTTATTATCTCCTTCATAATCCCTAACCATCCCATTAATTTCTCTTGCTATTCCTGCAAACAAAATAAGAATTGAAATAAAAATTATATTTATTGAAATATTATTAGACACAACATAATTACCAAAAATAAAAGGTATTGCCATTGATAGTCCAATAAATATATTTCCAATTAAAAATATGTCTTTTAATTTATAACTATATAAAATAGCAACAAAACCAAAAATAATAGCAATTATAAAAGCATTCATATTAATAAAAAAACTTGTTGTGAGTCCAATAGTTAAACAAATTAAACTAATAATTAATGCATTGCTTTTTTTTATTGCTCCTGTTACAATAGGTCTATTCTTTTTATTTATTTTATCTGTTTTTACATCAAAATAATCATTTATTGCAAAAGCAGACATACTAATAAAAATAGGTGTTATTAAGCTAAGAATTAGTAAATAAAGATCTGGTAAATGTTTTAAAACAATTATTTCTCCAGATATAACTGCTATTATTAATATTAAACTATGCTCTATTCTAGTTAACTTTAAAATCTGATTAATAAAGGACATAAAAATATTGTAAAAATTATATTAAATTTTAAGAAATAAGAAAAAATTCAAATAGTATCTATGTTAGATTCTTTATATCCAATATTAATTAAAGCTTTAACAACGTCTTTTTTATGATTTCCCTGCAATTCAATTGATAAATTTCTAAATGTACCACCACATGCAAGAATCCTCTTAAGTTTTTTTGTTACTCCATCAATTTCATTACTTTCAATACCACTAATAATTGTAATAATTTTTCTGAATTTAACTTTTTTCAAATAGACTTTTATTTTATCTTCTCCCTCTTTATCTAATACAGAGCAGACACATATATCTTCTGGGAGTCCACAAGTAGGACAAATATCTGGCATTAAACATCTACACCTCTTTGTGAGAGAATTGTTTTTATTCTAGCAATTGTTTTTCTAATTTCTCTTAATTTAACAATTTTACTAGCAACTCCTGTTGATTTGATTTTTTGCTTTTCTTTTGAAAGCTCTAATTCTAAATCATTTAATTTGGAGATCAGACCATTATTTTCTAAATTTTTAATTTCTTTAATTTTTATATAAAACACCTTATTAATTAAAACAAATAAAATAAATAATTATATAATTGATAAACAATATTTAAAAGTATTTGTTTTATTTTAAATTATTTAAAAAATCATAATCTTTATTAGTATATTTATTTTAAATTAATAAATATTTGAATTAATAAATATTTAAATATAGCAGTAAGTTAAAAATAATAATTATTTGCATAAATAAATAGAATAAAAATCTATTAAAATACAATAATATTTTAAATTTTTATTTTTTTTATACAATTCTAAATAGTGATTTTAAGATTTCTCTACTAATATTTTCTATTAAATAAGTATTAAATAAATTGTATTATAAATACTGTTTTAAAATAATAGAATTATTAAAAATTAAATATTACTGTGAACTTATGAAACTATTAATATTGTCAGATGTACATTATCCCAATTCAAATAATACTGCTTTTTCAATAATAAAAAAAGAAAATCCTGATAATTTAATATTGCTTGGAGATACAATAGATAATTCAAAATCAGATAAAACAATTGTTGAATTGTATGAACTTTTTTTTAATGATCTAAAAACAATAATCCCAATAAATTTAGTATACGCAATAGTTGGTGATAATGATTATTCTTTATTAAATAGAGAAAAAATTCTAGGTTTTTTAAATAATTTAAATCTAGCAAATTCAAATAAATTTTTTATAAAAAAAGGTAATATGACTTTTTTTCATGGGAATATTGAAACTAGTTTAAAACAAGAATCATTTGGAAAACAGATTTTACAAAAATCAAAACCAATAAAATTAGATATTTTTGCTATTTCTATTTTGAGTCTTTTAATTAGAATAAAGTTTAAAATATCTCCATTTAATTATTTGTTTTTTGGTCATTTACATTATCTTGGGCAAATAACAAAAAAAACATTTGTTTGTGGTACATTAAGTGAAAATAAAATAATATATGAAAAACAAAAATCTTATGGTTATATTATTATTGAACATAAAAATTTTATTTTTAAAAATGCTAAAATTATGTATTTATGATATATATTAAAGTATTAAAGTAAATTTACATTTATTAAATAATCATACTGCTTATAATTCGTGTTATATGAATTAATGGTTGTGGATAAATCCCAATACCAATAATTATAATTAAACAAATACTCACAACAATAATTGATTGTTTACTCAAACTAATTTGTTTTACTTCTCTTTTTCTATACATAGATGTTATTAATTTTCCATAATAATATATGGAAATAAAACTATTCAATATTCCAATAATTGCTAGTATTAACATATTTGCGCTTATTGCACTTGAAAACAATAAGAATTTACCATAAAATCCAAGTAATGGTGGTATTCCAGCCATTGATAACATTAATATTGTTAATGAGATTGCAGCAAAACCATTTCTTGAACTTAATCCATTATAATCTTCAATTGTATTTAGATTATGTTCTTTCTGAATGAAAAAAATAATTGAAAAAACACCAATTATCATAAAAGCATGTGCAACAATTTGGAAAGTAGATGCTTCTAATCCATATTGTGTAACTGCTGCAAGACCAATTAAAATATATCCTGCTTGAGATATTGAAGAATAAGCAAATAATCTCTTTACATTTTTTTGAACTAGTGCAAGTAAATTACCAAAAAACATTGTTAATATTGCTAATATAAATAAGATCATTGAAAAGAATTGTCTATAAGAACTAAAAACAATGAATAATATTAAAATTATTGCAATAAATGCTACTGATTTATTGATTCCTGAAATTAATGCAGTTATATTTGATTCAGATCCTTGATAAACATCAGGTACCCAGAAATTAAATGGAAATAAAGCAGATTCAAATCCAAGAGCAACAATAAATAAAATAATTGATAACTCTACAAAATAATTACTAGTTATTAAATTATTACTTACTAAACTTGTTAAACTCAATTGACTATTATATGGAAAAATTAAAACCATTGCAAATGCAAATATTGCTATTGATATTGCACTTAATAAAAATAATTTAATTGCTGATTCTAATTTATATTCATTTTTACTCAATATTAAAAAGCTTGTTGAAATTGATATTAATTCTAATGCAAGAAATATTGTGATTAAAGAATTTGCAATTGGAATAAGTAGAACACCAATAATAACAAGTCCTAATAAACTGTAGAATTGTTCTGTTTCTCTTTTAAAAGATAATATTAAAATCAATATAAATAAGAAAGAAAAAAAGAAAATAAAAAATAAAGAAAATCCAAATAAATGAAATAAATTTAATAAAATAATATTAGTATTCATAAAAAATAAATATGCTGATGTTATCATTACTAAAGATAATAAGACAAATACAGCAATAAAGTTAATTTTTTTATTTTTATTAAAAATTGAATATAAACTAAAAATAAAAATTATTGATAAAAGAAATAGAATAAAATATGAAAGATTTATAATAGATATAATGGACATAATATTACTTTATATTTAAAGATTTAATAATTTTAATATAATAAATGGGAAAACACCAAATAAGAAAATAAAAAACAATAAAACAAAATACACAAATTTTTGTTCGATACCAATAAAATTAATACTTTTTGAATAATGTTTTGTTGCTAAAAATGATTTATTAACCATAAAATACATGAATGCTCCTAATAATAATATTGCAAATAGAGGAATAATCCCATATAATCCAAATGCTTGTATTGCTCCAATAAAAATAAGTAAATCAGCAATAAAAGCAGTTGTTAATGGCATTCCGACCATTGTAAAAATTCCAATTAATAAAGCATATGTTGATAATCTTGCATTCTTAACAATTCCTCTTAGAATTTTCATACTTCTTGTACCATATGTTAATTCAATTGATCCTGCAATTAGAAATAATAAAGTAATTAACAATCCATGGCTAAGCATTGCATATACACTACCATAAAATCCAAAGTTATTGAATTCAGTAATTGCAAATAAAACAATTGACATTTCAGTTATTGTTGAATATGCAATAACTCTTTTTATATCATCTTGTTTTATTAAAACAAAAACAGAATAAAATGCAGATATTACTGCAATTACTGCAATATAATTTCTGAATAGTTTAAATATTGGTAACATTTCAAATATCAATATTATTCCAAAACCACCAAATTTTGTTAATATTCCTGATAAAAGCATTGAACCCTGTGTTGGTGCTTCTGTATGCGCATCTGGAAGCCAAGAATGAAATGGGAATATTGGCATATTTATTGAGAATGCAATTAATAATAAAGTAAAAATAAGTAATTGTATATTTAATGGGATTAAGTTCTGATTTGAAATAATTGTTTGAATATTAAAAGAATGAATTGGTGTGTAAAAATATATTAATAATATACCTAATAAAAGTAAAGAACTTGCAAGAAGTTCATAAATTAAAAATTTTATTGATGCATTTTTTCTATTTGGTGATCCAAGAATATTAATCATAAAAAATAAGGAAATTACTCCAATATCCCAGAAAATAAAGAATATAAATAAATTTAAAGAAAGAAATAAACCAATACTTGCAATTTGAAATAAGATAATGAGAAAACTTGATAATTTTGTTCTTACTTTATGTGTATTTCCAGCAAATGCTGTTGCAAATAAAATAATATTAGCCATTAAAAATAATATAAATGAAATTGGATTTAATCCTAAACTAAAATGTATATTTAATGAAGGAATAAATAAAAAAGAACTACTTATATTGACTTTTCCAATATAATAAAAATAGACAAGCAAAAGTAGTGATATGATTAAAACAAATCCAGTTGATAATATACTAATCAATCTACTATGTTTTTCTTTTAAAATAGAAATAAGGATAATTGCAATAACTGGAATTAGAATAGAAATATCAAGAATATTTGATAAAAGCAAAGATATTATTTGATTGACCATGTATTTTCACCAGATAATAAAAAAGAAAACAAGAAAAATTAATCCAAAAACAAAGAATAAAATATAATTATTAATCTGTCCATTTTCAAAACGTTTTAAAACATTTCCTATTTTTATAAATAACAATGCAAAATAATAAATTAATTGATTAAATAAATTATCAAAAGAATAAAAAAGTTCTGAAAGCAATAAAATAGAATTATATGCTAAAGAATAAATCCACCACATAAATAAATTATTATAAAGAAGTTTGTAAATTAAATTATTTTTTGCATTTTTTTCTTGTTTAATTAAATATTTTATTGATTTTGATTTATAATAAAAGTAAATAATAATTAATCCAATTAAAATTAAAGCAGTGTCTAATATTACTTCATTTAAATTTAGTAGATAATTAAGTTTTAATATTTTAATATAATCTACTGCAAATATTAGAACAAAAGTACTTATTAAAAGTAATATAACATTTATTAATATTGCAAATTTCATTGAAAATGATGAAAATAATAAGTGTTTTTTCTTTGCTACTGTTTTGTTCTTTTTTATTATAAAAAACCATCTTAAGATATATAAAACACTTAAGAATTCAATTAATATTAAAATTAAATATACTGTTAAATTAGATTTTGCAGCAATTCCAATACTTGTTTTTCCAAAAAATCCACTAAATGGAAATAGACCTGCTAATGAAATTGCACCAATAAACATTGAAATTAATATAAATTTAGAATTAGAACTAAGTTTATGAATATCAAATTTCCCTTCATGTGATTTCATAATATAACCAGAAACTAAAAATAATAATGATTTATAGAAAGTTTGAACAATAAATAAAGCTAATGCAGCATATATTGCATTTAGTCCCAAGGCAACTAACATTAATCCTAAATCTTCTATTGTTGAATATGCAAGAACTTTTTTAATATGATTTTCTGCAAATGCATTTGTTGCTCCAATAATACTTGTTATTATTCCAATGCTTAATATTAAATAAAGTAAATGAGCTTTTACAAATAAAGGTAATAAGATCATAACTAAAAATATTCCTGCTTTTACCATTGTTGAAGAATGTAGAAATGCTGAAACTGGTGTTGGTCCTTCCATTGCAGGTGATAACCAATTACTAAATGGGAATTGTGCTGATTTCGTAAAAATAGCAATTAGTAAAAAGATTAATGGAACTATTAATAATGGTTGAGTAGGCGCATTAATAATTGTATAAAAATTTAAAGTATGATATAAATTAAAGAATATAACAATTGAAATTAACATTGAAATATCTCCAATTAATATTGTTGTTATTGTTTTTCTAGCTGCATCTGGTGGTGCATCTTTATGATACCAAAATCCAATCAATAAATAACTTGAAATTCCCAATAACTCCCATCCAATGACCAAAGATAAAAAGTTAGCTGAAATTGCAAATAGCATCATTGCTAAAGTAAAAATAAGTAATTCAAAATAATATCTATTTTGTTCGCTTGGTGTATCCATATATCCAATAGAATATATGAAAATTATAATAGAAATTAGACTAACGAGAAATAGTAAAATTTTGTTTAATAAAAATGTTGAAATTACAATATTAAATGAAAAACCACTAAAATTAAACCAAGTTAGAGAATAGATATTACTAGGTTGAAGTATAATAATAATTGTTATTAGAAATGAAATGATTACTGCTATTAAAGAAATACGAGATATTAGTTTATGGTTTTTTGTAATATATTTTGATATCAATGCAATAAAACTAGCTATTATTAATGGAACAAGAACATATAAAGGATAAATAAACATACTAATCTTCTAATTTTGATAATTTTGTTACGTCTAAACTAAGTTTTACTTTTGAAATATATCTATAAAAAATTATTAAAGCAATTATTTCAATTGATGCAATTGTCCATATTGCTAAAAGTAATAAAATAATATTTCCAAGAATTAAATAAGAAAAGAAGCTTACTGCTAATAGTGTACTTGCAATAAGCATAATTTCAACAGAGATTACCATTAAAATAAAATGTCTTGAAATTGCAATTCCACTTATTCCTATTGAAAATAAAATAAAACTTATTAAAATAAATAATAAAATCATAAAGTCCCTTTATATTATATATATTAAATTTTTAATTAATCTTTATTGTTCAATTGTTTTAATAATACTATTGATGCTAAAGATATTCCGAATAGAACAAATGCAATAATATAAAAGTTAAATAATTGTATTGAAAGATTATTTGCAATTGTTTGGTTTGAAAGAATATTATTACCATTGCTCTTAAAAATAATTGTTTTTAAAGGGTAAATAAGGATAATAAAAATTAAAAAAGAGAAAACTAAAAACTTAAAAAAATTAACAAATTTAAAATTAAAAAATTCTAGTGATGCAACACCAATGAATAAATACGTTGATATTCCACCCACTGTAATAAGCAGTTGTATCATTGCGAGCAATGGTTGATTTAATAGTAAAAATAGAATAGAATTAAATACAAATAAAATAGATAAAGAAATAATAATATAAAGAATATTTTTAAATAAGAAAATCGAAAGACCTAAAATAGTAATAAGTACTGTAATAATTAATAAAACTATTTCATAAATCATAAAATCAATTATTCAAGTTCTTCTGGTCTAAATACAAATTCTCTTCTGTCAAATCTTTCAAAATCATATTTTTTTGTCAAAATTAAACATTTTGTTGGACACACTTCTTCACATTCTGCACAAAACATACATCTTTCAATATTTATTTCTGGCATTTTTTTCGTTCCTTTTTTTGTATCAATATTAACCATTGTTATTGTTTTATTTGGGCATATTCTAGCACATGCTCCACAACTAATACATGTTTCAATATCTAATTTTAACATGCCTCTATAATTATCAGTAATAAGTTCTCTTTTTTCTGGAAATTCTAATGTTTTTGGTTCTTGAACAATTTGTCCTAATACCTTTACTATTGGTTTCAATGTTTTTATTACTTTTATAATCATAGTTATCAATTATTATTCAAAAACAAATTATTTAATTGTTTATAAAATTATTGTTATTAATAACTAATATTATAAAGTTTCAATAATTCTATAATTAATATAAAGTAGAGATATTTGATAATATGTCAGTTGATTTAAGTAAACTTGTTTCAAAGCAGAAAATTACATTACAAGATTTAGATCAAAAAATAATTGCAGTAGATGCTTATAATATGCTTTATCAATTTTTATCAACAATACGCCAGCAAGATGGTACATTATTAATGAATAAATCAGGAAAAGTAACAAGTCATTTATCTGGAATATTCTATAGAACAATTGATTTTGTTTTACATGGGATAAAACCTATTTTTATTTTTGATGGTATACCATCTGTTTTAAAGCAAAGAACAATACAAGCAAGAACAAAGAAGAGGCAAGATGCGTATGAATTATGGAATGCTGCAAAAGCAAGTGGTAATATTGAACAAGCAGGGTTATATGCTAGAATAAGTACAAAAGTAAACAAAGAAATTGTTGAAACTTCTAAGCAATTACTAGATCTAATGGGTATGGGATATATTGATGCACCTAGTGAAGCAGAAGCTCAAGCAAGTTATATGTGTAGACAAGGCCAAGTATTTGCAACAGCAAGTCAAGATTATGATACACTACTTTTTGGTTCACCACATATTGTAAGAAATATGTCAATATCAGGAAAAAGAAAACTACCAAGAAAGAATTTTTATATTAATGTTGAAACAGAACTTTTAGATTTAGAGAAAACAAAAGAAAATTTAAATGTAAATCAGAATCAATTAATATGGATTGGTTTGATGTTGGGTACTGATTTTAATGAAGGTATTAATGGTATTGGACCAAAAACATCTCTTAAAATTGTTAAACAATGTAATTCTTTACAACAGATCAAAGAATATGTAAATCAAAAATATAATAAAGATTTTGATTATAATATAGAGGAGGTTGAACAATTATTTTTAAAACCAGATGTAAAACAAATTTCAGATGAAGATATGAAGCAGTTAATGAGTAATAAACTTGATGAACAAGCACTTATTGATTTTATGTGTAATGAAAATGATTTTATTCCTGATAGAATAACAAAATATATTAATAAATTAGTAGAAAATAAACAAATTTCACATCAAAAAACAATTTTTCATTTTCAATAATATATAATTTATAAATAATATAAATTTATAGAGTATTTAATATTTTAAAAACAGTATCATTTCTATTTACTTTCCACTTAAGTTTAATTCCAATATGTTCTCCTTTTTTAGCATGTTCGATACTTTTTTTGTTTATTTCAATACTTTCAACCTTTTGTTTTATTGATTCTATATTATTTCCTATTTCAATAATATCTCCAACATCAAGTGAATCATCAAGCTTTATTGCAACAACACTAATTTTTTCAAAAAATTGTTCGACTTTTCCTATTATTTTTTTTTCTTTATAATTATTATTTATATTTTTATCAATATTATTTTCATTATATATTTTAATTTTTTTATCTATTTCATCTCTTTCTAAGTCTTCCATTATATTATCTAAACTCTGTTTTATTTTTGACATATAATCATTTATTTTTCATTATTGCAATATTTGCAATCATTGCTTCTAATTGAATTCTTTCATTTGCACCTTCAATAATCCTAAAATTTGTTTCTCCAATATTACTAATTATTATTAATTTCATATGTTCATCTAAATCCATATTTTGTATTTCTTTATAACATTGAACTAAAATATCTTCTCCAGACATCCCATAATTTAATATTAATCTATCCAGTTCTTTTTTTGCACCTTCAAAATCTTTTGATACTGCATATCTAATCATTGATTGTATTTCTTTTGGTTTTGCTCTTGCAGATATTTCATATATTGCTCTTTCTGTTATTTTATTATCTTTAAGTGATGCTGTTTGCATAATATTTGTTAATTTCCTTAAATCTCCTTCACTAATATAAATTAATGCTTGTATTGCATTTTCATTAATTTCTAAATTTTCAGCTTTTGCTACTCTTTCAATATATTTTTTAATATCTTTTTCATTTAATAATTTAAATCTAAATACAATACATCTGCTTTGTATTGGTTCAATTATTTTGCTTGCATAATTTGCACTTAATATAAATCGTGTTTCAGCTGAAAACTTTTCCATTGTTCTTCTTAAAGCATGTTGAGCATCTGATGTAAGTGAATCTGCTTCATCAAGAAATATAATTTTAATTGGTACTTTTGATAATGCAATTGTTTTTGCAAATTCCTTTACTTCTCCTCTTATTATATCAATACCTCGTGTATCACTATTGTGTAAAAGAATTGGTGTTTCCCCACCCCAAAACATTTCACTATTAGGAACTGAAACATCATATACATATCCTTTGTAATCTTTATCAATAATATTTTTAATAATGAGTGAATAAATGTCAGACATTGCTAATAATTTAAGATAATTTAATTTTTCTTCTTGTTTTTTTAATAATTTTTTATTATTAATTTGATCTAAAATATGCAATATTGTTTGTTTTTCAATACAATTATTTTTTTTATAATACAAAGAATGATTTAATTCATATTCCCAATTAAATTTAATATTTATTGTTTTAAGAAATTCTACAAATGGTTTTGCAGTTATTAAATTATTACTAATTTGAGAAGATTCTAATTTTTCATTTACTTTTAATATATTATTTGGACTAATAACAAGAGTACTTGATATTGGTTTGTATATAAAATTATTATTAGAATATAATTCAATTAAATTTTCAGAATTGGAACTGAAATTTTTGCTATTATTTAATAAAATATTTTCTTTATATATTTTTTCAGTAATATTTTTTGATGATTGTTTAAAGGATAAAGTATTTTTTATTTCTTGTCTATTATTTGTTTTTAATATTATTTTATTATTACTATTACTATTGTTGTTGTCGTCTATTTCTATATTACTCAATATATTATTATTAAATTCATTTAGTGTTTTAAAACTAATAAGTGAATCATTAATATCTAATTTTTCTGCTTTAATACTTTTAAATTTTCCATTACTGTCAATTATTATAATTGAATGATTTAATGTTGTGGTGATAGTACTTGATTCCATACTAATTTTTCTTATTCTACTTACTTTATGTCTTGATATATTTTTAATTGGTAAAAATTCAATTTTTAAAGTTTTTTTATTAATTGATAAAATTTCTAAATCTTTAGGATATGCATATTTATCTGTATTATTTCCATTAAAATATAAATCTGAAATAGCACCAATTGTTGTTTTATTTATTTTGTTTGATTTTTTGATTAGTATTGGTGTATTTGGTGTTACACTAGCATTTAATTCTTTAAAAGCACTTGATTTTTCTTCTTTATATAAATCATTTGCCATTGCAATTGCACATGTTGTTTTTCCTATACCAGCACTTCCTGCAAAAATCATATTTGGAAAATTTTCATTTTTTACAAATTCAATAAGTCTATTTATAATTGATTCTTGTCCAATAACATCTATTAATTTATGAGGTCTATATTTTTCTGTCCAAGGTAAATCCATTAGCATAAAAATCGTTTTTAATTATTAATAAATTTATAATAAGAAAGAATAAAAAAACTATTTAATAATATTAATTTATTTTTTTGAAAAGTATGCTGTTAAACCTTCTGAATTCATGTAATTATTATTAAATGTAGTTGGTAATATTAGACCCAATGATTTTGGTATTATAATACCACCATTAGCTGGATCTAAAATATATTCCTGTTTTTTATTTTTTTGATCTAATGTGATTGAAACCCATGCATGTGCATTAAAACTAAGATACTCTCCATATTTTTTATCTACTTTATCTAATTCATTAATATTAATATTTGTATTATCTAAAACATTATTATTTTTATTTGTTTTTTTACTTTTATTATCAATTCTTTTTAATTTTTTTAGTATATCATTTTTTTGATCTCTAAAATTTTTTAAATTATTTTTTTGATAGTTTTTTAATTCTTCATATAATTCTGATTTATTTAATTGTAATTCATTAATACTCTTTTGAGTTTTATTAAAATAAAAGGATTTATTTTCAATAGAAGATTCAATTAATTCACCTATTCTAATTTTAGTAATATTATTTTTCAATATTTCATCTTGTTTTATTAATAAAAATAAAACAATAGACATTTCAAAACATGCTCCAACTCGTTTTTCAATTATTTTTTCTAATGGTATGATTTTATTTACATTTTCTTCAAAGAAAAAGTTCAAATTATATTCAAACTTATTATATACAAATTTTGAAAGTTTAGTTATTTTATCAATTGGATTCATTTTTTGATTTATTTTTGATTCTTTTATAAGTTCATTAAAAATTTTTGATTCTTTTAAATTTTTAGGTATTTTGATACCATATATATTTTTATATAATGAATTTGAATAATTAAATAATACATTATAATGTGAATAATTCTTATAAAGATCCAAGCTTTTATCTGAATTATTAGTAATTCGTAACATTGATTTTATAAAATCTTTTTTGAATTTAGTATTTTTATAATTATTATATTTGAAAAAAAGATTTGTTAACATAAATAAATCTTTATTAGAAGTCCCACTATTTATAAAAATGTCATTATTTTTTATTTCAGTAACATTTTTAGAAATTTTAAAATTATAATTTTTTTTTAAATTTACTAAATCAATGTTTTTTGATTTATATTTTTCCATCTTAATCATCCCAAATATTATTCATTAATTAATTTGATATTTAAGTTTATTGTATTAATTTTTTTATGGTTTAATAAAATTTCATTACTTAAATTATTCACTATATACTTTTATGATATTTGGGTAAAGTTCACCTTCTTCTGATAGTAATAATGTATTATATTTTAGATATTGAAGATATTTGAATACAAGATGTCTAGCACCATGCCCTGTTGTTTTTGAATGTATTAAAAATTGAGAAGTAATAGCAATCATTGCACCAGAAAAAATTAGTTTTCCTTCCTTTGAAATAATAACAGCACCATCAGTATTTAATAATTGCACAAAACTGCTAAATGGGATATCTTCAATGTATTTATTTTGGAATAATTGAATGTTTGATACTGTTAAAAGGGATTTATCTTTTTTGAATTTATTTTGATCTGATATAATAATTATTCCACCTCTTCTTTTTATTATTAATTCAGATAATGCTTCAGCTAATTTATATTTTGCTTTAATTGATATATTATTTGGTTTGCTTTTAGAAATTTCTTTAACAATACTTTCACTTGGGATTGATAACCATTTTCCATCTTTGTATATATCTAATAATACATATTTCCCATCAATATAATATTTAATAACCCTATTAAATGGACCTTCTACTGTTATTCCAATACTATTCGAATTTCTTGTTCTTTTTATTAATTCAGTACGAGTATCTGAAGAAAAAGTAGTTCCAATAAATGTGCCATCAAATGAAAAATTAAGAATACCTTCGTGGCCAAGTAAGAAATAATATTTTTTAAGTATTTTATCATTTAATGAATTTAGAGTAAGATGTTTTTGAATTGATTCAAATTTAGCATTGAAATTATCTTCAATTCCAGTATATTTCAAAAAATAGTCTAATTTTAATGCTCTAGCTAGAGATTCAAGAGTACTAAAAGTCATATCAATGTTTAAATATTTTGAAATATTATTTATAATTTTATTAACTTCTCTATCCAAATCAATTCCAATTGGTTTTTCAATCTCTTCTTTATCTATTTTTATTTTTCCAATAGATAAATTTTTAATTTTTTTATTATTTGTTATTAAAATTGAAATTTTCCATTCTCTATTTTCGAAACTATTTGTTGAAGTTAAATCTCTCATAATATGTGGTAAATGCATAAGATTCTTAATATAAGTAGAACTTCTAAAATTTTTTCTGAATTTACTAATAATTTTTAGCCATAAATTATAAAAATTCATTGACTTTTCTTTTTCAGGAATTTTATTTTCAATAGATCTAATCATAAACCCCATTTATTATTTATTTTTAAGCAAATTAAAGTATTTTCAAGTTTTAATAACTTGAATATATAAAATATTTTAATAGTAAATACACAAATTTACATAATATTATTTTTTATTAAAGATTGATAAAATAATTATATATAGATATTAAAAAATAAAAGTCTTTTTAAAAAATAATAAATTATTTTTATTTGTTATGTATTTTTTTTAAACTAATTTCAGTATATCTTAATAAAGGTTCTGTGAAATATTTTATAAATGATAAATTATTTACTATTTTTCTAATAAAGTCAATATTTTTTTGATTAATTAAATCAAAAAAAATCAGAGATAATGGATATAAAATAATAATTAATATTAAATTTGTAATAATTGTTATTTTGCTATAATGTAATAAGAATGATGAGAAATAAAGAATTACAAATAAAATTAAAGTAGGAATTATTAGTTTCAAGATTTTATGATATAATTTAATTGAAAATTCATTTGATAATACTTTTAGAAATATTATATCTGATAAAATAGGTGTAATAATAAATAAAACAGCAAGTGCTCCAATTATTTTAAATAATGGTATACTAATTAATAACATTACAAGTTCTATTGAAATAACAAGTAATTGATATTTCATAAGTTTTTTTGTGTTTCCATAACTTATCAATATTGTTGTTGAAAAATTGGTTACTATTAAAATTCCAAAACCAATAACCATTATTTGAAAATAAAAAGAAGTTAAAGAATATTGTTTTGAAAATAAAATATTTGATAAAGGTAATGATGAAGAAATAAGAAATAAAATAAGAGGTATTAGAACTATTAAAATATAATATAATGAATTATTATAAATTACATTTATTTTACTTCTGAGTTTTTTACTATTAAATATTTCTGAAAATGTGGGCAATAAAATAAATGTAGATGAAATTAATAAAACTTCAATTATTCTTGCTAACCTAAAAGCAGCAGTATAATTTCCAATTTTAAAAGGATTTACATAAAGTGCTAAAAACATAATTGCAAAATTTGTTATTCCTAAAACAGAAACATTTGTAATCATTACTGGAAATGAAAAACCAAAAATTTCACTAATTATTTTCTTGCTTGGTAAAATTAATCTGAGTTCTATGTTCTTTATTAAATAAATTATTCCAATTATTAAACCAGTAGTAACACCTATTAATAATCCAATTATTGCACCAAAAATTTGATAACCATTTAGTACTAGAATAACTGTTGAAATTAATAGTGATACATAATAAGAAATATTAACAATTGATGCTTGTTTTATTTTATTAATCCCAACTAATGCTGAACCTGTCAAATTAAATAAAATAAATAAAAAGAAAGTAAAAGATACTATTTTTAGATCAATTGATATATTTTGATGATATAAACCAGCAAAATAATTACTAGATAAAAATCCAAAAACAAAAATAATTATTCCAATAATTAATGCAATAAAATATCCATTATTTATTATTTGTATTATTCTATTTTTTTCTATTAATTTTTTTCTAAAAGCTGTTCCAATTCCAAAACTGCCTCCAATACCTAGAATAAGATAAAATGAAAATATAATACTATAAATTCCAAAGTTCTTAACTCCTAAAAAATATGCTAAAAAAATAATAAGAAGAAAAGATGAAAAAGCACCAATAATTTTGCTAGATACATAAACAATAGTATTTTTTGCAGTAGATATTTCAAAATTTTCCATTGAATTTTTATTATTTTTAATTTTATTTGCCATAAAATATTTTTTTATAAATTTTATTGTATAGATTAAATGAAGTAAAATTAAATAGAATAATCTATTTAAACGGATTAAATAATTTTCCAATAATACTTTGATATGCTTCACAAGATGTCCATTGAATTGGTTCTTTATTTTTAATAATTTGCAGTCTTATATTTTTTGCTTTTTTACTATTCCATATATTCATTAAATTAAATTTAATTTCTTTTAGGTTTCCTATTTTTTCATCCCACATTATTGAAGGGTATATATTTCCATAACTGTCAATAAATAAAGAATCAATTAAACTTCTACTTTTTATTGGTTGTTTTTGTGTTTTTATAAATTTAATTAAATTTTTTAAAAATAATGTTTCAATATATTGTATTACACTAAATTCAAATTCTCTATTTGTAATAATATCTTCAATTTCTTTCAAAACAATTTGTTTGTTTGGAATTAATTCATTATAATTTTTCTCATTCCCATAATAATTATTTGATTTTTGTGCAATATTAATATGAAAATCATTATATTTTATTTCTGGAATATATTTTTTAATTGATTCAAATGTTTCATTAAAATGTCCTTGGTTATATCTGCTTATTGTATAACCAAAGATAAAGATTAAATTATTATATTTCTTTTTTAATTTTTTTAGTTGTTTAAACATATTTATTGTTTTTTTAAAATTTCCTGGAATCCCTCTTATAAAATCATGCATTTCTTGATTTCCATCTAAACTCAATGTGATTGCAATACGTGGAATTTTTAATTCTAATATTTGTTTTATTTTTTCTAACATTAATTTTTCATTTACTAAACAATTTGTTGGAAATGTTATTATAAATGGATCTATTTCTTTAAAAGTTTTAACAATTTCAACAAAATCAGATCTTAAGAAAACTTCGCCACCTGTTAATTCAATCCATTTAAAATATTTATTTTTATGTGCGAATTTTTTTATATCATTAATACTCAATTCATTTCTTGGTTTTATTTGCCATATATTACAGGTTTTACATTTTGAATTACATTTATAAGTAATACAAAAATTTAATTTATATGGTTTTTTTAAATTAATAAAATTTGATTTCAATATATTCAAACTTAAACCAAATAATTCTTTAATCATTATATCAATTAAATTATATAAAATATGAAACATTTATTATTCTATATTTTTATATATTAATATGCAACTAAAAAATTTGAAATATTATCAAATTATAACAATTATTTCTAGTTTTTTATTAATTTTGTTATTATTTTATTTAAATAAAATATTTTCTTATAGTATTGGTATTGGTACTGGGATTAGTATTGCTGCAAGTATTTATAGTATCTCTAATACCCAAATAATTAATAATTCTGCATTATCTTCAATAATAGCAAGTATCCCAACATTAAAACTAGCAATTCATATTGTTTATTTAATGCTCTTTTTTAATATTATTATTTTTGCAATTTCAGTTTTATGGGCTTTTTCTAAGTCCCATATTAAATTTACTGGTTTATTGCTCCTATTTACTTCATCTATTACTATTTTATTGATGACAATTATTAAATTTAATTTTACTTTCAATAATCAGTTATTAGTATTTATTTTTTACTATGTTTTTTCATTTATAATATTATTTATTGGTTTATTAATATTTATAGAACAAGAAAGACCTAATAGAAAACTAATTAAAAAGCCACAATCTATTGAAATAAATCCAGATACTCCTTATTCAAATATATTCAAAATTTCAAGTAAAATTTTTTCAAGATTAAATGGACAAATAAAAATTCTCGACATGCATTTTGATTTAAAAGGTCTTGAGAATTTATCAAAATTAATTCAAGTAAGTCAAAATTCAAATATTTCAGAAATAGATATATTAACAAAAAAAGATAGATTAACAAAAGATTTTGGAAAATGGTTTTTTGATTTTGAAAAAGAACTAAATAATAAAAATATTTTATTTGAATTAAGAATAATGAAAGAATCTGATTCTCAGTTGCAGCATGAACGGCTTTTAATAGATATTAATAATGCTTATAAAATTCCTCCATTAAATATTATAAATAAAAAAAGCGAACACATTGTACATATTGATCATAAAAGTGCTGATAAAAGATTTAACATTATTTGGGATAGATCTTTAAAATTTAGAAATTTTGTCCTTAAAACTGAGAATTAAAGGATATAACTACATAAAAATAAACTAAATTACTAAATAATTTAATGTTGATTAAAATAAGTAATTATAATAAAAAAGGTTAATTATGCGTACTATTGCAATACTAAATATATTCTTATTGTTATTATTTTTTGGTTTAACAATTAATGCATTTACTCCTGCATTTATTAATGCGCCTGCAGTAATTTTACAAAATAATTCAGGTATTTTAACAACATTTAAATTGAATGTTACAAAAGGAAATGGAAATGTTCTAGTTATTGGTGTTCCTTCTGTTGCTAATTCAACTATTGATTCAGCATATACTGCAGTAGAATATGCATCTAATTATACTCTTTTAAATGAGTCAAATTATAATTTTACTTATACTATTCTTGATCATAATACAAGTGTTTCTGGTTCAAGTGCTGGTGCTGCAATGACAATTCTTGCAATTTCAGTTTTATCTAATAAAACACTAACATCTAATTTTACAATGACAGGAACAATTTCATTAAAAGGGATTATTGGGCCAATAGGTGGTGTATATGATAAAGCATTAGCAGCACATAATCAACACATGAATTTTATTTTAGTTCCAAAAGTTCCTAAAAATAGTAATGAAAATAAATTATATTTTTTAATTCAAACAGCATTCAATATCCCATTAATTCAAGTTATTAATATTTCAGAAGCATCAATATATGCATTTTCTAAGTCCTCTAATACTTTATTATTAGCTAATAAAACAAATTATAATTTTTACACTGATTATAATATCAGTAGCTTGAATATATCAAATATTAATTGTATTAATAATTGCAATACAACACTATATAAACAATTTATTAATTTTACATTTAATCTTACACAAAATGAAATAATAGAATTAAATCACTTAAACAATTTTCATAACATAAGTCAACAATTAAATAAAGTTCTTAATCAAAGTAAGCAAATATCTAGTAAAGGTTATTTATATACTGGTGCTGATTTTGCATTTATTGATTATTTAAATGCATTTTATTTTACACATGCTTATATTACAAAAAAATCAGGATTAAATATTTTAAAATCAATTCAAAACAATTGCAAATTTGCAATTGCACCAAAATTAACATTTAATAATTATGATTTTGTATTAAATGGAGAATTAAGACAATTATGGGGCCAGTATTCAATAAAACAAGAAATTAAAAATTATAATTTAACTTCTATTGATACTGATTATATATTAAATTCTTTATATAATGGAGCAGAAGCAAATGCATGGTGTGCTGCTGCAAATTTTATTTATTCAAAGCAAAATAATACAAATAATTCTTTTGTTTCAATATCTAATTTATCACATATTGCAAACCAGTCAATTTTAAATGCATCTTCATATCCTGGAATGTATTTGACAACAGCACAACAAGCTTATAATTCTAAAAATTATGCTCTTGCAATTTTAGATGCAGGTTATGCCTATGCTATTGGAATTTCAATAAATAAATTTGATTTAAATGCTTCTTCATTAAATAATATTACAATTTCTATGTTAAATAGATCTTTTTCAGGTTCATTTGCAACAAATTTTGCGAATCAAGCACAATTTTATTTACAGGAATCAAAATTAACAGAAAATGCAAGTCTTATACATCAATATTCGTATCAAGCATATTCTTCAGTGTTAATTGCTAATCAAATAAGCAAAGATATGAATTTAATTAGTCAAAATATGCATATAAACCAAACAGCAATTATTCAGACTAAATTTTTTAATAAAGTTTCAAAAATACTAAATGAAATAGCAATATTGCTATTTATACTTATATTTTTAATAATTATTAGTGTAATAATTTTATTATTAATTTTATTAAGATTAAATAAACAAAATAATAATTTATCAGTTAAACAAAAAAATATAAAACACACTAAAAAAATACATAAAAAATAAAATATCTCATTTTTATAAATTTTATTATTTATACTATATTTTTATATATTTGTAAATTAAACTAATAATATTAATTTGTTATTAATTTTAATACTAAAAAGGTGATTTATATTTTACCAGGAAAATTTTGTGTTTCATGCGGAAGATTAGATAATAAATATACTGAATTCAAATGCCCAAATTGTGCAAAAACAATAATTATAAGATGCAATCACTGCAAAGAAATTTTTAATTCTTATAGATGTGAGGAATGTGGATTTGAAGGTCCATAATTAATATAAAAACAATTGATAATATGTCAGATGTAGGTATTTTATTTAGAGTATATCCAGTAGATAATATTGATGTCAATAAATTAATTGATATTGCTAAGGAGTCTATTTCTCCTAATAAAATTGAAATTGAAGAAATAGGTTTTGGAATTAAAGTATTAAAGCTATTTTTTAGGTATAATGATTCTGAAACAACATCTTCTCAAATAGAAGATAAAATAAAATCAATAAAAGAAGTTAGTGAAGTTGAAGTTATTGAAGAAAGTTTAATTTAATTTAACTTTTTTTATAATGTTTATTAACTTTAGATTTTAATATATTTATTTTAAAATATTGTATCTTTTTAAGTATATGATACTTAATATCATTTAATATTTTTAATTTATTAAATAGAAAAAGGCGCATGTATTATTCACATGCGCTGAGGGTTGGGTTGTTGATGATAAAGTATATTTTTTTAGCAAAATTTATATATCTTTCTATTAAATATTTCAATTATAATACACGATAAAAACTATTTTCTATTATTCTATTAAATATATTGTTAGTTCTGTTTTAAAAACAATATTTTGTATTTATAAGTTCAAATGAGAAAATTTAAATAAATGCAAAACAAAGATTTGTTATAATAAAATAATGATAATAATATTATTATTAAGTTTTATATTTATGAATTTAAATAATACAATAGTAATTTGTAGATAAACATAAAAATCTTTAAATTTTTACAAATATAAAAAATATTATATTATAATAAGTGGGATTAATGGTTGAATTAAATAAAATTTTTATTGCCCAAGCTTCTTCTAATATTGCATTTACTAAATATTGGGGGCGAAGAAATTCACAATTAAATCTCCCAAATAATAGTAGTATAAGTATGACTTTGGATGAAAATGTTAGTACAAAAACAGGTATTTTATTTTCAAAAGATCTTGATACTGATTATTTATATATTAATAATGAACTTCAAAATATTTATGATTCAGTAATACCTGAAAAATTAAAATTTATTAGGAAAATTTTAGATGAAATGAAACAAAAAGCAAATCTTGATAAAGATGTAAATTGTTTAATTTATTCTGAAAATTCATTTCCAACTTCTGCTGGTATTGCTTCGAGTGCATCTGGTGCAATTGCATTATCTTATGTTTTAGCATCTGCATTAAATTTACATTTAAAAGAAGATGAAATATCCATAATGTCAAGAAAAATAAGTGGGAGTGGATGTAGAAGTATTTATGGGGGTATAGTAGAATGGAAAAAAGGTTTAAAAGAAGATGGATCTGATTCTTATTCTGTTCAATTGCAAAAAGAATCTTTTTGGCCTGAATTAAGAGATATTATTGTTGTAGTAAATGCAGAAGAAAAAAAAGTTTCATCAAGTATTGGGCATATAGCAACAGTAAAAACAAGTGCATTATATAAAGAACGACTTAATTTTGTTGAAAATCAACAAAATCCACAATTAAGAAAAGCAATACAAAATAAAAATTTTGAAGCAATGGCACAAATTATAATGCAAGATAGTGATAGTTTACATGCTGTTATGTTAGATACATGGCCTCCAATAATTTATTTAAATGATAATTCAAAAGAAATAATATATAATATTTTAGATCTCAATAAACAGAATAATAAAACAATTGCTGCATATACTTTTGATGCAGGTCCAAATGCACATATAATCACAACAAATACTCATGTTGATGAAATAATTGAAATACTTAAAAATAATAAAAATTTGAAAATAAGAACTATTATTGTTTCAAAACAAGGAATAGGTCCAAAATTAATAACAAATAAAGAATTAACAAATAAAATTTTAATGGTTTATAATGATTTAAAACATAAGTTAAATTAGAAATAGTTTATATCTTACTGCTTTACTTTTAAATCTTTAATAAAATCTATTACTATAATAATAAAATTTAAATTAATTATAAGGTAATTAAATGTTAGAAGGTATTGTTACATCAGCAAAATATTATAATAATACTTATACTATTTTTTCAGATAAAACAGTAACAATAAAAACAAATCAAAATCTTTCTATTTATGATAAAATTACATTTGATGAAATAACTGATTCTAATCTGATATCTAATAATATTAAGGTTATTCAAAGATTAACAAAAGAAGAATTTAATAAAATTTTAGATGAATATATTTCTAAATTACTGAGAACTATTGAATTTGAACAAAACAAACTAAATTTATTAAAAAATCTAAAAAATCAAATTCCTATTAATATATTAAATAAAATAATTGAAATTTTAACAAAGGCTTTAATTGAATTTCTTAAAACTTTTATAACTGGTGCGCCAATAATTATAAGATTTCACAATGATGGTGATGGTATTGGTGGTGCTCTTTCATTATATACTGCAGTTAAAGAATTACAAAATAATCTTTTTCAAAATAAAAACATATTTTGGGAAATACAAAGAACAATTATTTATGATGTTGAATCTTTTTTAAATGATAATTTACTTTTTAATAATTATACAACAGTAGAAAAACCTTTATTATTTATTATTGATTTTGGTTCTGCATTAAAAAGCATAGATCAAGTAATTGATATTAATAATAATTATAAATTAATTTGGATTGATCATCATCAATATGATGAATTTAAGATATTTGAAACATTAACTTATTATATAAATTCATGGCGATTTGGTGGTGATGCAAATATTACTGCTGGATTAATTTCATACATGTTTTCTTCTTTAATAACACGTAAAAATATTGATATTTTTAAAGAAGCTTCATTATTTAGTGATCATAGTATTTATGCAATTAATAGTGATAATGTGACTAAAATGTCATTAATTCTTGATTTCTTAACAGGAACTAGAACATATAATAATTTAAGTTTAAGTGAAATTTATAAAATAATTAATGATGAAAAGAAAAAACAAGAAATCTTTATACATGCTCAAAATGTAATAGATGAACAACTTGAAAAAGGTCTACAACATATTAAAACATTTCATAAAAATGATTTATATATTTGTTCTTTAGATTTTGAAACAACTAAAGAAGAAAAAAATAATGAATATATTCTTCCTGGGCGATATAGTTCAAAAATTCATGATGTAATTTCCCAAGAACATAATAAATTAATAACAATTGTATATTATGGTAAATTTATTTCAATAAGAATTTGTAAAAATATTTCAAATTCTATTAAATTACTAGAAATTTTAAAAGAACTAAAAGAATCCTCTGAATATATTGAATCTTATGGAGGACATAGTGAAGCAGCAAGCATAAAAATAAAATTAGTAGATAAAAAAATTACTAATAATATTATATTAAATTTAATAAAAGAACTAGAAAAATGCAATTTTGATTAGTAATTAAAAAGTAGAAAAATATAATTAATATTTTTATTTTGTTTTAATTTATAAATATTAAAATTAAAAAATCATAATAGTCTTAATGTTTTTCTTCATATTCTTTAAGCCATTTAATTTCTTTTTGATCTAATTTTAATTTATTTGTAAGAAATTCAACCATTTCTGATTTATTTTCATAACTATTAATAATTTGTGCAATTAATCCTATTTCCTCATTCATAATTCTTTTTTTATTTAAATGAATTCTTTTTTTCAATTTTTCAGCAATTACATATTTAATATTTCTTTCTTTTTTTGAACTAGATAGTTCTAATATTAATTTTGGAAATTCATATCTTTTAATTACTGAAGGATATTGCTTTTTTGATAATGCAATTCCTGATGACATAAATATAGTCATATATTTCCAATAAGTAAAATATCTAGATCTCATTGCCCTAGAATAAAAAATACTTGCTTTTGATAACATATTAAAAGCATTATATCTATCTTCATTATTTATATATTTATTAGGTATGTTTTGTTCAATCCAATTTATTAACATATTATTATCTATATTAATTTTTGATATTGCTATTAATGGTGCTGTAAGTGTATTTGAAAAGAATATTTTATCAAGAACTTCAAATATATTACTTTTTTTATCTCTTAATCCAATATTACAAACCATATTTTTAGGTAAACCAAGTAAAGTAAATAAATCATTTATTGCACTTCTTGCATCACCATTTGATATTTTTGAGATATAATCAAATGTTTCTTTATCTATATCAAATTCTTTTTTTAATTCTAATCTATTTACTATTTTTTCCAATACTCTTATTATTTCTTTTTCAGTTAATTTTTTAAATTCAAGTGCTTCTGTTTTAGTTCTTAAAAAACTAATATTTTTATTCCACCTATCATTTGCAGTAAATATAATTGGCATTTTTGAATGATTAATTAATTTAATTAATTCAGGTGCAGCACCATTATCAAATTTTGGAATTAATTCATCTATTTCATCAAAAAATATTAAATTTATTTTTCCGAAAATACTTCGTGTATTCGCAGCTATTACTAATTTACTTATTGCTTCTGAATTTCTATAATCACTAGCATTTAATTCAATTAAATTCCAATTATATTGTTTTGCTAATAAATGTACACTCTTTGTTTTTCCAGTTCCAGGAGGACCTGAAAGTAATAATGGGCGCTTTTTTGTTTTTTGGTTTATATCTCCTGCAAATAATCTCATTGTTCCTATTACTGCTTCATTGCCAATAATATCATTAATTGAATCTAATATATAAAATTTATTAATGTCTTTCATAAACTCAACTACTATTTAATATACTGGTTATTTGTTTATATTATAAAATAATCAAAACAATCAAATAAATAATAATATAGTAATTATAATTTATTAAATACTTTTAATTGATTTTATGGAACTTTTTGATATTTATACTGATGGTGCTGCTAGAGGAAACCCAGGTCAAAGTGCTTCTGGGTCTAGTATATATAAAAATAATATTTTAATCAAATCTCTTCTAAATTATAATAATATTAATACAAATAATTATGCTGAGTATATTGCTGTAATTATTTCATTGGAGTGGTGCAATAAAAATTTAGATCCTAAAATTAGAGTAAATGTTTATTCTGATTCAAAACTTATTATAAATCAAATAAATAATATATATAAAGTAAAATCAATGAAATTAATTGGATTGCATGATAAAGTTAATAAATTAAAAATTTATTTTAATAGTATAACATTTACCTCTGTTAGTAGAACTAATGAAAAAATAGTAATTGTTGATAATAATATTAATTTATTTTTAGATAAGAAATTTTTAGAATTACAAAAGATTTAATAATTAACATAAAAATATTCTATATTTTTCTAAGAACAACAAATAAATGTTTCTTATCATATGGTTCTATGTCTATTTTTTCTAATATCTCAAAATTATTTTTAATTTTATCTAATTCATTATCAAAAACAATTTTTGGATTTTTTGAAATATCAATACTCTGAGATTTTATTATAAAATATGCAATACCTCCTTTTTTAAGAAATTTTGAATTTTTATTTAATATATCTGCTTGATCTTTTGATGATACATCTTGGTATAATACATCACATTCTTCTACTATATCACTATATTTATCAGGGTATCGTGCATCTGAAAGAAGTGGTACTATATTTTCTCTATTTTCACAGAAATTAAGAAATTGTCGCATATTTCTTTCAGAGAACTCAATACAAAAAATAATGCTTTCATTGCCAATAATATCGCTCACATGACTAACTGTTGTACCTGTAGCAGAACCAAGATAAAGAATTTTTTGTTGTTTTTTAATTTCAAATAGTTTAAGTTTATTTAAAATAGCTGCAGCTAGTTTGCTTCTATAAGGATTCCATAATCTATATTCAATATTATCAAAACAGATTAATTCTTCATTATATACTTTATTCCCTACATCAAGGTTTATTGTACATAATTTATTATTTATTGAATATACACCATCAAATAATTTATTTATTTTCATAGTTTATACCAAAAATTAAATAAATAAATTTTTTTATTAATTATATTTAATATAAAAAAAATTTAAAAAATAAAAAAATAAAACAGAATAATAGTATAAAACTATTATTCTTCAGTTGTTTCTTTTGTTTCAGTGTCTTCTGCTTCAGCTTCTTCTGTTTCAGTATTTTCTGATTCAGTTTCTTCTGTTGCACTTTGATTTTCAGTTTCCTTTAGTTCTTCGTCTGCTTCTGATTTTCCAGCAACATTTATTTTACCAAATTTTCCAGTTGATAATTGTGGGTTGCCTCTAAATTCATTTACATAACCATTAGAAATTTCTACCATATCTCCAACATTTACTTCATCAATATCATTGCCCCATAGAGACATTGATATAACGCCTGTTTCGTCTTCAAGATTTATGCTAGCCACATTTAATCTCTTTCCGTATTTTGTTACTACTTCTCGTGGTTCATCTTTTTGAATTACTTTTGCTTTTACATTTACATTGTTTGTACCAATTTTTAGTTCATTTATTTTCATTTAATACACCTAAAATTAAGTATTTTTTATATTATTGTATTGTATACCAACTTATAAATAATTATTGTAAATTAACAAATAATATAATTTATACAATTCCACTATTTAATAAATAAAGAATTAATTTAAAAACATTTTGCTTATTACTAAATATCTAAATAAAGAGTTTTATATTAAAGTAAACATTTGTTTATTTAAATAAAATCTTTTTGTTTTAAAAATAAAAGATTATTTCATCTGTTAATTCTCAGACACTACAATAAATTCATACACATATTTAAATCTATATAATTGGTAACATGAATCAAAAAACAATAGTCAAAATAAAAAATAAAAAAATTGAAAAAGAAGAAGTCGAAAAACATTTTACAACAAATGAATTTTTTTTTATTAAACCTTATGAAAATAACAATGCTCTGCAAATTGCGCAGGAATTACTAACTCTTGATAATATTGAAGAAGTATTTATTGTTGATGGTGCTTATGGTTTTATTGCAAGAACAAAATTAATTGATGATAAACTATCAGAAGAAATAGAGGAATTTATTGCTAAAAATAATAAAATAAATTTTCATAAATCTCATATTTATTATAAAATAATAAAATAGAATAATATGAATTAAAAAAAGAGATCTAAGTTTTATAATATTCATTATTTTTGGTCTTTATCTTCAATATTTAATTCAACTTGATTTAATTCCTGTTTTTTGTTGATTAAAGAATATATTTCAGATATTTTATTTACAATTTCTTGACCTTTGTCTGTTAATTTTATACATTTCATTTTTCCGTTTTTTTGTGTTTTTATAATTCCTGCTAATTCACAATTTAAAAGAAAATTACATGTATGAACATAAGTAGTATTAGATGCTTTTGCAAGCATTGAAATATACCAATTCTGTGAATTATTTTTTAGTAATAGAATGATTTTTGTTTGTTTTTCCTTGAATAAAATTGTTTCATTTTTTCTTTCTAAATTTTCATTAATTTGTTCTACCAAAAAATGCACCAAAAATTATACAATCACATTGCAATAATGCGATTAAGTATAATAATTACTATTGCAAATAGTGATATTAATATTAATATTATTTTAGCATTTATTTTAGGCCCTTTTGATGGAGCATCATAAAAACTCATTACTCCTGCTTGTGATTGTGGGGTATATAATTCAGCCATAATTTCACTATATTGTCAAATGAATAATAAAATAAATATAATTAAAATTATTTATACTATTGTGTTTATTAATTATTATTAATTTTCAAAACAATAAAAGATAATAAATACAAAATATTATAAGTCTTAAATTTTTTGTTATATTTAATGATGAAACGAGGTATTTCTGAACTTAATGATGAAACGAGAGTCATCTGAAAATAAACAAGGGGTTGTAACGTAATTTGGCAGCGCGGCAGGCTCCAGATAAATAATATTTAAATTTTAAAAATTTTCTTGAGCTTTTTTGCAATGATATAAATCTGGAATTTTAAAAAAAATATGAAGTAACCTGCAAATTTGGGTTCAAATCCCAACAACCCCACATAAGACTTGTAATAATGAAGATAGATTTGAAAATCTGGACAAATCATTACTTTATATTAAATAACTAAGAAACAAAAATAATATATTGTAATTTATATAGATATCAGGAAATATCTTCATTTGTATTTTTATTGTTTATATTATTCGTAATATCACTTCAATTGATAGTAATATTAGAAATATAAAATATTTCAGAGATCATTTTGCTGTTACAAATGATTGCAAATATAATGAATAAACAATAAATTATTCTTTATGTTCTAAATTTCAATCAAACCAAATTTATTTATATCTTATAATTCATATAATAATCAAATAAATGTTTTATATATGTTAAATTTAGATTTAAATACAATAATTCTAATTTTTTATTTTGATCTAAAAAACATAATTTATGAATACTTATTTTGAATAAAATATAAAGTCAATGTTTTTGTAGATTTCTAAATTTTTTAAATCTTCTAAATTATTGATTAAATTTTAAATAAAAATAAGTTTTATATTGTTTTGTTTAATGTTTTATAAAATGTAAAATAAATATAAAAGGTGAATAATATGGAAATGTTTAGAGACCAAAAAGCAGATATAAAATTATTACGAGCAGTTGCTAATAATAATATTAAAAAAGCAGGAGAAGCAAGTGATCAAGGTGCTTATTATTATATAAGATATGAAAATGGTGATACTCTTCTACATAGAGCAGTAATTAATAAAAATATTAAAATGATTAATTTTTTAATGACTAATGAAAAAGTTGATATGCGTCATTTAAAAAACAAAAAAGGTAAAACACCATATCAAGAATCTATTAATATTGAAGGAAATGAGGAAATTGATAAGAAAGTATATTATAAATTTTTCAGATTTAATAAAAATTAGAATTTAATAAAATATATTGTTAAAATAGAAATTGCTTTATTAAAAAAATATTATATAATTGCAATAAAAAAATATTATATTTTCCAATATATTACATTTAATATAAATCAGTAAATAATTTAAACTTAAATATCAATTATTAAAATATGTTTTTTAAAAAATTCCGTTTAAAAGATTTAGATTATTACAAAAAATGGACACTATTCGGTTTATTAATTGGGATTATATCAGGAATTGGTGCAGCACTATTTTATTATTCAACTGAATTTGCTGAAAATTTGTTTATGAATCATGTAATGGGTTATACAAGACCATTACCACTTAGTGAAAGCGTAACTTCTTTTTATCATTTCATGTCTCCTCTTATAACACCAATAATAATAAATAGAATGTATCTTATACCAATTTCAATTATACTTGGTGCACTTGTTTCTGCTTTTCTTGTATATAGATTTGCACCTGAAACAGAGGGTCATGGAACTGATGCAGTAATAAAAGCTTTTCATAAAGATCATGGTAAAATAAGATTAAGAGTTAGTTTAATAAAATTTTTGTCTGCTTCAATAACAATTGGAAGTGGTGGAAGTGCTGGAAGAGAAGGACCAATAGCTCAAATAGCTGCTTCTCTTGTATCTGCATTTTCTAGACATTTGCATATATCTGAAAGAGATAAGCAAATTATGTCTGCTGTTGCAATTGGATCTGCATTAGGTAGTATTTTCAAATCACCTTTTGGTGGTGCTATTTTTGGAGCAGAAGTACTTTATAAGAGAGATTTTGAAGGTGATGTAATATATCCTTCTTTTATTGCGAGTGCTATTGGTTTTATGTTATATGGTGCACTTACTAATTTTACTCCTTTATTTGGTGTTAATGTTCTATCTTCTCATGCTTTATCAATGATTTTCAATCCAATCATAATTCTTGGATTTGTTGTATTAGGTATTGTATCTGGTATTTTTGCTAAAATTTATATCAAAGTCTTTTACTATGTAAATAGAAAATTTAAAGCAATGAAAGTTAGTAGATATTTTAAGCCAGCTATTGGTGCAATTGGAACAGCTATAATTGCATTAGCTTTTCCTGAAATAATGGGGGTTGGTTACGGATGGGTACAATTAATAATACATGGTAATTTTAGTGCAATGCCTATGTTCGGTCTTCCTTTAGTTTTATTTGTTTTTGTTTTGATTTTTGCTAAAATATTAGCAACTTCATTTTCAATAGGTTCTGGAGGTAGTGGTGGTGTATATGCTCCTGGAATGTTTATTGGTGCAAGTGTTGGTGTATTTACTCTTCTTGTTTTACAATTTTTTATTCCAAGTTTATTCACAGTAGAAATAATAATCCCATTTGTTATTATTGGTATGCTTTCAGTATTCGGTGCTGCAAGTAAAGCACCAATTGCAGTTGCTATTATGGTTATTGAGATGACTGGCAATATATCAATAATACCAGTTGCAATGCTTTCAATTGGATTAGCATATGTAATAACAGGTTCTAATACAATATATATTTCACAAGAAGAAAAGAGGAAATAGACACTAGTATATATAATATAATAATAAGCACATCAATAAAATAAAGAAAAAACAAGTCAAGTAATACTAGTATAACAATCTACAGCAGTAACAACACTAACAAACAAATAAAGTATAAAAAAAACAATAATAATAATAAGTAAATCTAGTTGCTTATAAAATATCAATAAAGAACATAGATATACTAGTATAAACATCTAGTATCAAACATCCAGTATATAATTTATAAATTAAATAAATAATTATGTAAAATAATCTAATACTAATTAGTTTAAAACAAGTGATTTGCAAATATTATTGTTTGACTTTTCAATGTTTCAATATATAATTAATTTAAAATAAGAATTAAAAAATATTTTTATTTTCTAATCATATTAATAATTTTTTTTGTATTTTTATTAAAATTAGTAATATAATCAGCAATTATTGTTTTATCCTTTGAATCAATACCCCATTCTTCTAAAACAGGAATATTAATAATTTTTTTTATGTTTTCATCATTTATTTTAAAAGTATCAATAATTTCATTA
>VAPE01028564.1_pt1 | contig 47832 bp, 43 predicted proteins | sample 3393911 | NCBI WGS metagenome assembly VAPE01 (sample SAMN08290436, study PRJNA428436) | hydrothermal vent metagenome | isolation source: Deep-sea hydrothermal vent chimney | place: Atlantic Ocean: South-mid Altantic Ridge
ACTCGTCAGTTAAGTCCAGCGTCGCCGATGGTACTAAGATTCTTGGGAGAGTAGGTTACTGCCAGAGGAAGTTTAAAAGATAAGAAATTTAGAGAGATGGGGGTATAACGTATTAGCATTTTTTTATCAATTTGTTAATAGTTGCTTCTCATCTAAAGATATGTTAAAATATGTATGAATCTAACTCAATAAGCTCTTTGGATTTCACGGCTTGATGCTGCGCAAATTTGAGGCTGTCATAAAAAAAGAATTCGGTTTTATCTATAATAATCATCGTATTGGAGTTGCTGTTTCAGGAGGTCCTGATTCGGTATCGCTTCTTTTGCTTCTTAATGCTTTGAATCCTTTGAAAAACAATCTTGTTGTGCTTCATTACGATCATATGTTGAGAAAAAGTGCGCGGGAAGATCGAATGTTTGTAAAAAAGCTCGCCAAGAGATTGAATCTGCCTATTCTAATTGGTAGATCCAATGTGGGTCTGTTTTCTCAAAGAAACCATTTTTCCCCTGAGGAAGGAGCGAGAATTGCTCGCTATAGATTTTTTGATAAAGCTGCAAAAATTATGAATTTAGATTTTATAACTACTGCACATACCGCAGATGATCAGATTGAAACGGTGATGCTAAGACTTATTCGAGGCTCGGGAATAAGGGGACTTAGAGGAATATGTTCCAGGCGAGGAATTTATGTTAGGCCTTTTTTATCGTTTGAAAAAAAAGATTTAATTCAATTTTTACAGGAAAATAACCAAGATTACAGAATTGATGAATCAAATTCGGATATTAGATATAAAAGAAATTTTATAAGAGCCAATATAATTCCGCTTATGAAAAATATGAATCCAGGATTATCTTATACAATTTATAAAAGCTCGGAATATATAGGGATAGATAATCAATTTTTGGATAAAGAGGTCGAAAAGCTATCAAGACAGTTTGTTTACAGGTCCGATTTCTATGAGATTACAAGAAAGCGTTTCATTGGTTTTGACCAAGCTATGCAGTCGCGCTTAGTAGGCTATTTTTTTATGCTCTTATCTGGGAGTTTTTATAATCCCCCATTAACTTTTGCCGAAGATGCTGTGTCTATGATAAATATTGGCAGCGGGAGTAAAACTTATGAGAATTTTTGTGTAACTGTAAGCTGCGGATATGCTGCATTTTATATGGATGAGGAGCCTGAAAAACTTGATACTGTTATAAGGATTGGTGAAAACAGAAATTTAAGCGCTATGAGTATCAATATATCCGAACATGATAGATCTTGCATATACAAAAGTTATTTTTATAGTGAGAGTAAATTCATTTTGTATATTAATGCTTCCGCTATAAAAGGAGACCTCAAAATACGCAATATTCGTAATGGCGACTATTTTATTCCGTTTGGAAAGCATGGGAAAGTCAAGGTCGCTCGTTTTCTAATAAAAAATAAAATTCCTATATATTTCAGAAAGCATATCGTTGTTCTTTATGATGACGAAAAAATAGCTGCCGTTTTGCCTGTACAGATTGACAATAGGGTAAGACTAAGCGATAATTCCAAAGATATTTTGAAAATAAGATGCGTTATAAGGAGTGATTGATGAAGAATGCTGTTGTGATCGGTGTGGCCGGATTTATTGGGTCAAACATCGCCAAGAAGCTTGTAAAAGACGGGTGCAATGTTCTGGGTGTAGATAATTTCTATAGTGGTACATTTAAAAATATAATTGATTTTAAAGGTGAATTTGCATGCATCGATGTTGCAAAAGACAGCCTTGATCGTTTTGCCGGCGCAGATGCTCTGTTTTTTGAATCTGCCATAACAGATACAACCGTTATGAATCAAGAGGAGATGATGATTAACAACTACGAGGCTTTTAGACGGGTACTCGAATTTTCCAAAGATAAGCATATAAAAATTGTTTATGCATCAAGTGCGGCAACTTATGGCAACGCAAAAGCTCCTACCAAAGAAGATATTCATCTTGTTCCACTTAATGTATATGGTTACTCAAAATTATGTATGGATAGATTGGCGGCTCAATATGCAGAAAAATACAATATGGATATTATAGGTCTGCGCTATTTTAATGTATACGGCATGGGGGAACAGCATAAGGGAAAATTTGCAAGTATGATATATCAATTAGCACAGCAAATGAGATCGGGAAAGCATCCTCAAATATTTACCGATGGTGAGCAAAAACGTGATTTCGTATCAATTGATGATGCTGTATCGGCGAACATGAAGGCAGTTTTCGCTAAGAGCGGTGTGTATAATGTGGGATCAGGTGCATCCACAACTTTTAATGAGATTGTAGAATACTTAAATGAAGGTATGGGATTGGACCTGGCACCGAGATATTTTGAGTGTCCGTACGATTTTTTTCAAGTTCATACGGAAGCTGATTTGACTAAATCCAAAAATGAGCTTGGATATGAGCCTGAGGTTAGTATAAAAGATGGAATACTTGATTATCTTAACAAATTGGGTTTTGCAAAATAGATTGTTTTTACTATTAGCAGTATGAAAGTTAACTGTAATTTGTGTCCAAGAAGATGCAATGTTAAGCGATCAGAAGGCAAGATGGGATATTGCAAGGCATTGCTGCCTCAAATAGCAAGTTATTGTATTCATAGGGGCGAAGAACCGCCTATTGCAGGCAAAAACGGATCGGGCGCGCTCTTCTTTTCTCATTGCACACTTTCCTGCGTATTTTGTCAGAATTATCCTATTAGCCAATATGGCGTAGGAAATTTTGTTACCGTTGAGCGTATGTCTGAGATTATGCTGTCGCTGCAAGATAAAAAGGCTGAGAATATAAACCTAATCAGTGCCGATCACTATATTCCGTGGGTGATTAATGCAGTTAGGCTTGCGAAAAAAAACGGACTGAAAATCCCGATAGTGCTTAATACGAGTTCGTTTCTCACTGAGGAAACCGTTAGGCAGCTTGTTGGAGTCGTGGATATATATCTTGCAGATTTCAAGTATTTCGATGAAATAACCGCTAAAAGAATGTGCGGATTTTCGCAATATGCATTATACGCAAAAAAGGCGATAAAAATTATGTATAATCAGGTAGGAGGTCTAAAAATAGTTTCAGGAACGGCAAAAAAAGGTTTAATAATTAGACATCTTATTTTGCCCCACTATGATAGTCAGGCAAAAAGAATTCTGCAGTGGATAAAAATAAACTTTGGAGTATCTGTACCTGTTAGTATAATGAGACAGTATTTTCCGGCATACAAAGCCGTTAAAATGCATGATATTGCCTGTAAAATTACAGATGATGAATATTATTTAGTTTTAAAAGAAGCCGATAAACAAGGACTTTCGGGATGGATTCAGAATAATGACCAAGATATATTGGCCGATGTTTCATAAGAAGGAGATGAATTAATGATAACAACTTTTAGGAACCACTTAAAAGCTTTCAGCTTGGTAATATGGGTAGGTATTTTTGCGTTTGTGGCCGGCGGATCGGCGCTATATGTCTTCGGACCGTTCAGCAGGGGCAGCAACAATGCAATCACTGTTGGAAATGTAAAGATTTCGCGGCAGCAATATCAAACTATGTACAGCAACTATTACAAAACATATTCAAAATTGCTCGGAAATTCATTTAGCAAAGGTATGGTGGAAAAATTAGGTTTAAAAAATCTGGTAAAAAATCGTCTTATTAATCAGGCAATATTGCAGATAGAGGCAAAAAAAGATGGTATAAAGATATCGGATGCTTCCGTTGCATTAGAGATAGAAAGTAATCCAAACTTTTCTCGATCGGGCAAATTTAGCGAATATGCGTATAATGCATTTCTTAATTCCAACAACATAACAAAGAAGAAATATGAAAACTCAGTACGAAACAATCTTCTTATGAGGCAAGAGGCGCAAAGACTGGTTGGAAATGTTAATATACCCGATAATTTGGTGAAAGAGAAATATCTTTCTTCGTATGAGAAACGAAGTTATAGATATTTTACAATTAACAGCTCTAAGTATGAAGATAGGGTAAGGGTTAGCCAAGATAATTTGGAGAATTTTTATGCTAAAAATAAAGAAAAATTTAAAATTCCTCAAAAAGTCGTAATTAAATATATAAATATTGATATAAAAAGTACACAAAAGTTTATCAAAATAAAAAAAGTTAATGAGAAAAAATTCTATGATTCCCATCCCGATCTATTTATGAGTCCTGCCGTAGTTCACGCAAGACATATTCTTATTGCCGATAAAAATGGAAATTACAGCGCAGCGCTCAAAAAAGCCGAAGCTATTTATAAAAAGCTTAAGAAAGGCGCTTCATTTAAAAAACTTGCAGAAAAGTATTCGGATGACCCGGGTTCTAAAAATAGAGGCGGAGATCTTGGATATATCGCAAAAAATCAGCTTGTGAAGCCGTTTGCAAATGCAGCTTTTTCGTTAAAAATCGGACAAATTAGCAAACCTGTGAAGACAAGGTTCGGTTATCATATTATTGAAGTGCTTGATAGAAAGAGTGAGTCTGTGGAGCCGTTTAAAAAAGTGGAAAGTGCAATCGGCAGCTCTTTAAGAAAGACTAATGCCTATCAAAACCTTTTTAATAACGCAAAGCGAGCACAAATGGCGTGGAAAAGCGGTGATACGCATATCCGATATCCTATTATAACTTCCATACCCTTTGCGTATAATGGAACATTATTTGGCGACAACACGAAAAATGTTTATCAATCAGCTGTTTTAATTGCTAAAAATGAAGTGTCTTCTCCTATAAAAATAGGATCGGATCGTTACATTCTTTTTAAAAAGATCAAAATTATAAAATCTTATGTGCCAAAGTTTGCCGATATAAAATCTATGATCAAGAAAGATGTTGTTAAAGCTAAATCTGAAGAATATGCTAAAAAATTAGGGCAAAGAGTTTTGAAGGCAGTACGAAATATTGGCATGATAAAAGCTGAAAGAAAATACAGATTGAAATTTATTACGACAAAACCGCTTCTGATTGCCGATTTATCCGATACCTTGCCAAGCTGTTTGCCTCAAACATTAAACAAGCTCAAGAAGAGCAAGGCTGAGATTTGCGGCAAAGACGGATTATATACCATTGTAGAGCTTAAAGAGATTAGCAAATTTGATAAAAAAGATTTTCAAAGCAAAAAAGTTTCTATATATAACCGGCTGCGGCAGGTTAAAATGGCAAACATTCTTAATAATAAGATTAAACAACTGAGGGAAAAAGTTAAGATTACGACTAACGAAAAGTTTATAAATAGTATATAATGCGGCTTGATTGATATATGGGTAATATATAGGTGAGTAATGCAATGAAAGAGATCGGTACTTGTAATTATTTAGCCGATGAGTTGAGAATAGACCGTATTATTGCGGCACTTTCAAAGGAGATGCCAAAATGGAAAGTTCCTGTCGTTACCGAGATTTCTCGGAACGGCAATCCTTTTTGGATTTTAATTTCTACGGTTTTGAGTCTTAGAACAAAAGATCAGACAACCAGAGACGCCGCATACAGACTTATGGAACATGCCGGAACTCCGAAGGAACTTGCCGGGCTGGGTTTTAAAACAATAGAAAAGCTCATATATCCTGTAGGGTTTTATCATACCAAAGCGAGAAACATCGTGAAAATATGCAATCTTTTGCATGATAGCTATAATGATGTTGTTCCGGATGATATTGATACGCTTTTAAAGCTGCCCGGTGTTGGCAGAAAAACGGCTAATCTTGTGGTAACCGTGGGATATGGTAAATTAGGTATCTGTGTGGATGTTCATGTTCATCAGATTTCAAATAGGTTGGGCATCGTAAATACGAACAATCCCTTACAAACTGAAATGGCGCTTAGAAAATGTTTACCCAAAAAATATTGGATTGAGTATAATGATCTTTTGGTTGCGTTCGGGCAAAATATATGCAGATCCGTTTCTCCTTTTTGTTCGCTTTGTTCTATTGATGCTGCTTGCCCGAAAATTGGAGTAAAAAAGTCTCGATAAACTTTATAGTTCCTGCTTGTTATTGTTATTATGCGGAATCTCAGTCGTCAGCCTTTCGCCTGGAGTCCCGCATATATGACACTTGTCAGGTCTGCTATTCACGCTCTCTTCATTTCTGCAAACCGGACATATCCAAACGCTTTTTTTTGCACCCGCATCTTTTTGCTTCATTTGCTACCCTTCCGAAATTTTTTTATACATTAACATTACTTATTATTATTGTCAACTTATTTGTAAATAATATCCGATGCATAAAGGGTACCTCTAAAAACCCTATACATTCTCAGAGTAGCTTAGTGGGGTAAGATTGTAAAAAGTTTTTTCGCAAGACCGCTCCACGAGGCTGCTCCCTACGGGCGTTATAGCAAATATACTACTGTTTCGTTAAAACTACTTGAAGCTACTAGTAGCTCCTTTATAGTTTTGCCTTACATTAGCATATCTGCTATAATGCTGAGAACATATAGGGTTTTTAGAGGTGCCCTATATATTGATCTGTGGATAAAATGAAATAAACGTTATTTGGAGAATATATGAAGATACAATTGCTTTATTCGCTGGGCTGTCCTGAATGGGGCAGAGCGCTGGAAAGACTAAAAAAGATACTTATAGAATTGGGTGTTACACAAACTATAATTATTACTAGAATCGCAAATGATGAAGATGCAAAGAGACATCACGCTCACGGAACTCCGTCTATTCTCATAAATGATAAAGATATAGATAGGGCTGCATGGAGCAGACCATACACACATAGCTGCAGATTCTATGTTGACGACGGTGCGTTGTTGAGAATACCATCGGAGAAAATAATCATAGCTTCTGTGAATGAAGCACTTAGCAATGAAGGTAGAAAACAAACACGTAAACTTTTTGCGCTGACAGGAGGTATAGCTACGGGTAAATCAACCGTACTATCGTTATTTAAAGCGCTGGGTGCACACGTTATTGATGCGGATCAAATTGCCCACAAAGCGCTGCAGAAGAATTCCGCTGCATATAAAAAGATTTTGAAAAATTTTGGTGATTCGGTGCTTGACGAGAACGGAAATATTGATAGAGAGAAATTAGGCAACATAGTTTGGAAAGATGACAATAAAAGGCAGATTTTAGAACTTATTGTTCACCCCGAAGTCATTACGCTTGGTGAAAATGCGATTTCAGAAATCTTGAAGAGCTATCCTGAAGCTATTATCATATATGAGATTCCAATTCTTTATGAAAGAAATTATCAGCAGCGGTTCAAAAAGATTATTTTAGCGTATACCGATCCCGATATTCAGCTCAGTCGTTTCGTCTCTCGAAATCATATATCGGAAGATGATGCCAAACTTAGAATATCAAAACAGATGCCTATAAGAAGTAAACTGGAAGCGGCTGATTATATTATAGATACCAGCGGAACGCTGATTCAAACTGAAAAACAGGTTAAACAGCTGTGGGATACCATAAAAACAGCATAAACTTGTTAGCAGAATAAATATGTTTGAATAGAGTTGAATTTGTTTTGAATGGCGTGTAATCTGTGTTAAATCGTTTGAAGGAAAAATTAAAACAACGCATGGCACTTATAATGTCTGCGCTTAAGATAGTCGGGGGGATATTATGATTGTAAAAGCGGATGATCTTTTTGTGCTTGTTTCAGCAGCATTTGTAATGCTAATGACACCGGGAGTTGCAATTTTTTATGGAGGAATGGTTTCAAGCAAAAACATACTCTCTTTATTGGGGCAGTCTCTGGGAATTCTTGGAATAATATCATTGCAATGGTTTGTTTTTGGCTACACTTTATCCTTTGGACCGGATATAGGCGGATTTATAGGCAGCTTGAAATATCTGTTTTTATCAGGAGTTTCAAGCAGTTCGTATATAGGGTCGATTCATCAGATGACATTCATTATATTTCAAATGATGTTTGCCGTTATTACCCCTGCATTAATTGTAGGTTCATTTGCAGAAAGGGTTAAATTTCTTCCCGTTATGCTGTTTTGTTTTCTTTGGAGCAGTTTCGTTTATGATCCTGTAGCTCATTGGGTTTGGGGAAACGGATGGATCGAAAAACTTGGCGGTTTGGATTTTGCAGGCGGAGCTGTAATTCATATCAATGCCGGCGTTGCAGCTTTGGTGGGGGCTCTTTACATAGGCAAAAGAGAGGGATTCGGCAAACGGGCATTTACTTTTCATAATATACCGTTTGTAGTATTGGGTACCGCCATGCTATGGTTTGGATGGTTTGGGTTTAACGCAGGTTCGGCTCTGGCGATCTCCTTTCAAGCAATATCAGCATTTATAAATACCCAGCTTGCTGCCAGCAGCGCACTTGTTACATGGGCAATAGCTGAGTATATAGTTAGAAAAAAGGTCACGGTTTTGGGCATGGCATCCGGTGCTGTTGCCGGTCTTGCCGCAATTACGCCCGCAAGCGGTTATGTGAGTCCGGCAGGTGCTATTTTTATAGGGGCAACGGCAGGATTTTTATGCTATTATGCAACTATTTTAAGAAACAAGATCGGGTATGATGATTCGCTTGATGTGTTTTCCGTTCATGGCATAGGAAGTATGACAGGAATGCTTGCACTTGGATTTTTGGCAGTTAAATATGTTGGAGGTGCTGCAGGCGGCATACATCAATTTTTTATCCAACTGATAACAATTATTGCAGTAGCCGCGTATAGCGGCATAGTTAGCTTTATACTTTACTTTTTTGTGGATAAGCTCGTAGGAATCAGGGTTGATTCTTATCAGGAAAAACTGGGAATTGATATTGCAGAGCATGGCGAGAGAGCTTACGATTTATCATGATACTTATTTGCCTATATATGTGACTTTAATATGCAGCTGTGTTTAGTGCGTAACATCAGTTATAGGTGCCCTATAATAGAACAAAGGAGAGATAGGTTGACATTTCAGGAGATTGAGATTACGATTCGTAAATGAAATTATAAATTTATATCGTAAGTGTGAGATAATACACAAAAACGGTTATATTTCTATACATGCTGTTATTGAGGTGTGATTGAGAGATGGAAAAAAAAGTTGGCAATAATGTTCCGAGTGAATTCTCCGGAACATTATCCGTTTATTTGAATCGTATAAAATCTATCAAACTGATTGCACGGGATCAGGAAATAGCATTAGGCAAAAAGATACAAGACGGCGATAGTGATGCTTTAAAAAAACTTGTAGAATCAAATCTGCGTTTCGTTGTTACTATCGCACTGAAATATAAAAAATTCGGTATGCCGTTGATTGATCTGATAAACGAAGGCAATGTCGGATTGATTCAGGCTGCAAAGCGATTTGATCCTAACAAAAATGTTAAATTCATTAGTTATGCAGTGTGGTGGATAAGACAATCAATTATCCAAGCATTGTCTGAGAAAGGATTTTCAACAAGAATACCACCTAAGCAAGCAACAAAATTAAGAAAAATTAGGCGTGAGCGATTAATGTTTTTAAAGGGGCATGGTAGAGAAGCAACTATTGATGAATTAAAACGCTCAACCGGCTATACCGAAAAAGATATCGGTTTCTTATCAGGAATTCAAAGGCATGCATTCTCCCTTGATGATAAAGTTACGGCAACATCCGATAGCAAATTTATAGACTTTGTCAAAAGCAATGAAGATGACACTGAAGAACAGATAACATCAAAGTCTATGATTGATATAATGAAAAAGGCCATAAAGAGTCTGCCTGAAAGAAGCCAGCTAATTATTACAAGAAGATACGGGCTTGATGGTGAGAAAGCCAATACTTTGCGAGAAATCGGAGCTGAAATAAAAATAAGCAAGGAAAGGGTTAGACAAATTGAGAATGAGGCTATAGCCAAGCTGCACAAAATTCTTTCCGAATGAATAATTATAAACTTCTCGGATTACAAAATGATGAACCGATAGATAAAATTCATAAGGCATACAAAGAACTTGCAAAAAAATATCATCCCGATACTTCTACGGGAAATGTAGAAAAATTCTTGGTCATGAAAGATGCGTACGATGAACTGATCGGCAACTTATCGGGAAAAAGCAGAACAAACGGAAATTCTAAAAAAGAAGAACTTAATAGGGCTTTTAATTTGTATAAAAAGCATGATTATGTAAAAAGCAGTGCTGTAATAAGAAATTATCTGCTTAACAATGAGAATGATACGAAAGCCAATTTCTTATACGGAACGCTTATGAGAAAATTTGGAAAACTGCATATGGCCGAAGCTTGTTTTAAGAAAGTGATAGCAGTACAGCCGTATAATACTGATGCATTGTTGAATCTTGCTGCAATACATAAAGACATAGGACTTAAAAGTCTTGCAAAAAAGGAGATCAACCTTATACTTAAGTGGGATAAGGATAACAGAGAAGCTCGTATGATGCTGAAAGATCTTGAAAAATCCAAGCTCTCGCTTAAATCCGTTATCAAAAAAATAATTGGCGGAGAGGAATGAACATATTAGCGCTTCTTGAAGCACTGATTAAAAAATACGGATCTGTTAAGGAAATAGCAATAGGATTTGCATCCGGTGCATTTATATCGGTAACACCTACATTCGGATTCCATATGATATTAGCCATATCTCTTTCCACGCTTTTTAAGATTAACAGAGTATCAACGCTTCTTGGGACATGGCTTAACAATCCGCTGACAACCCCCATTATCTATTATATAGACTATCAAATAGGTGCTTATCTATTAAATATTAATTATGTAGCGTTTTCGCTGCAGCCGTTTACCTTTGGTCATTATTTTTCGCTTGGTGCTGCTATTCTTCTGCCGACTGTGATTGGAAGTATCGTGTTGGGTATTCCGGTAGCAATTATATGTTACTATGCGTTATTATTCATTTTGAAAAAAAGGAGATCGGCTATCATTTATCGCAAGAACCTTATTTGTGATAAGTTGGAAGGAAAAGCATAAAAACAGAAGTTTTTAATCTCTCTGCAGTCTTGACATTTTCCTCTGTTCACTATAAACTTTTGAAAATTTTATTATCAGCCGGTCGGGATCTCTTGTAACGGTTTTTCTCTTAACTCCGCCAGGCCCGGAAGGGAGCAACGGTAGGAGAAATAATCGGGTACACGGAAAATTCCGACAGGCTGACCAAAAAAACGAATGTATAAAAATTTAGCTCAAAAATGGAGACCGGCAAGGTTTGGCGATGTTGTTGGACAGGATGTTGCTGTAACCGTTTTAAAAAACAGCATAAAATTTGAGAGAATTGCGCCTGCATATCTGTTTAACGGTCCTGCAGGAACAGGTAAAACATCGGTAGCGAGAATTTTTGCAAGAGCTTTAAATTGCAGTCATACGGTGGACGGAGAACCATGTACAAAATGCGATAGCTGCAAATCATCACTTTCATTAAACAATATTGATATTGTAGAGATTGACGGTGCAAGCTGGCGAAAGATTGATGATATGAGAGCAATATCAGCATCTTTGAACTATCCCCCTATAGGCAGAAGAAAAGTAATAATAATAGATGAAATTCATATGCTGACAAAGGAATCTTTTAACGCTATTTTAAAAACAATTGAGGAGCCGCCCGACTATGTAACTTTTGTATTTGCCACAACCGATTTTGATAAAGTGCCCTCTACAATTGTATCAAGATGTCAGCAGCTTGAATTTAAGAAAATTCCGCTTCAGCTCATATCAAAGAATCTTGAACATATATGTAAAGTTGATAAGATCGAATATGAAAAATCTGCTCTTGATGAGGTTGCGGAATTTGCAGAGGGAAGCATGAGAAATGCTGAAACGGCATTGGAGAAACTTCTTTTTTACTCAAAAACCGCACATAGCAAATATATTTCAGCTGCACTTGGTGTTTCCTCCGGAAAAGAGGTTGATGATTATCTAAAACTCATAGAGAATCAAGATATTAAGGGACTTGATCAATTTTTAAACACCGTCATTAAGCGAAATTACGATCCTTATAATTTTACAAAAAGAGCTGCTTCTAAAGCTCAGGATATGGTGGTGCAAGGTAAGTCTGCTAATTTTTGGTTTAATGTCGCTGATTTACTTATATCCGGAATGATAAATTCCAGGGCTGTTGCCGAACCGATGCTGCTTCTGAAAAATGCGACACTGAAGGCTGCTTCTTTGGAAAAAATAGAAGATGCTGCAAACTTTATCGAAAAGATTAAACAAAATTTTAAGAATGCAGATTTTGAACATGCTGAGAAGCGAGTATCGGAAAATAATCTATCCGGTAAATCTCCTGAATTTGGTCAAGACAAGCAGAGCAAGGTTAAACTTGCTGAAACTAATAACGAAACAGCAATATGGAATAAGCTGATTAATAGATTTGAAAAAGGAAGCACAAAAAGCGTTCTTACCAATCATTTCAGCTTAAAGATGAAAAATGATGAATGGTATCTGATACATAAAGGCGAAAAATTCTCTATGGAAAGAATAAAAAAGGAGTTTGATAATATAAATAAACTGTTTTATGAAATTACATCTTCATCAATTAATTCTATCATAGAGGATGATGAAGAGGGTGAGAAATTAAAAATTGATGAGCACAGAATGGAAAACAAGGATCAAGCAGAAAACAACAGGGCGGTAGATTTATTAAAAAAACGATACAATGCGACTATTATAGGGAGTCAAGATGTTAAACATGCCTAACTTGGGTAATTTAAATGAGCTTTTGGGAAGAAGTGGTGAAATTAATGCCCAATTGAAAAATATTAAAGAAGAACTTGAAGAGACTAAACTTACAGGCGAATCGGGAGGCGGTCTTGTTGAGGCAACCACCAACGGTCTTGGCAGGCTTCTTTCTATAAAAATAAGCGAAGATAATGATATGAATGACAGAGAATTTTTGGAGGATCTTATATTGTCTGCCGTTAACAGCGCTGCAGCAAAGGCAAAAGCTCTATCGCATGAGAAGTATGGCGTTTTTGCAAGTGCATTTGAAATGATGAATATGTAGCCTATGAAATTTCCTAAAAACTTCGAGAATCTCATCAAGTCGCTATCCTGTTTTTCTGGAGTCGGCAAACGAACTGCTACAAAAATGGCTTTGCACCTGTTTAGATATCCTCAATTGGCAGAAGACCTAAGAAGTGCAATTGATAATTCTTCGACAAATATCAAGAAGTGCCCGAATTGCGGTAATATGACAGAAGACGGTTTATGCAATATTTGTGTAAATACAAAAAGAAATAGTAAGATTATATGCGTCGTTGAGACAGTGGATGATCTTATAATAGTTGAAAATAGTGGCTGTTTTTATGGCAAATATATTGTACTCGGAGGACATCTCTCACCTCTTGAAGGTATAGGATCTGAATCGTTATTTATCAGTCCATTGATAGAAAAACTCAAGAATCACCTTTTGGAAGAGGTTGTTATAGCTACAAATCCCGATACGAATGGTGAAAATACAGCATTATATATAAAAGAATTATCCAAGCCGTACGGTGTTAGAATTACGCGCATTGCGTATGGAATACCGTTTGGCGTGTCATTGGTATTCGTAGATAGAACTACCATGGGAAAAGCCATGGAAGGGCGTATTCAGTTTTGAGATTTTTTCTAAAAGAGTGCGGTTTGATAAAATTTTGAACTGCAATAATTTCTAAGAATTCTAATTGGCAATTGCACAGATTATACGAATATTAAAAAGTTGTTTTTATAAAAATAAAGATGAGTTTTAGCTTTTACTTAAGTGATGATGCGATTTGCGGAAATATGTTGCTATTTTTGTGAGCTAATTTTAAGGGAGGACAGATGAAAGAAACAGATGTTGCTATGGATGTAGATTTGAGAGAGAATAATGATTATTCTCTTGTTGAAAAAGAGATAAATAGACTCAATGGCAAAAAACTATTAATTTATACAAAAGATATATCAATTCTTGATAAGCTGAAAACAGATGATTCCATAAAAATTCTGTCTGTTCTAAAGAAAAATGAATCCGACTGGGTAACATCCATCGAGCATCTATAAAACAGTAGTTTCACAGTTTATACATAACCCAATTGTATTTTAGAATCTATCGTTTTGCGATGACTGCACTTGCCGTTTCGGTAATTTTAAGCAGTGTTCTAATCAGTCAATTTAGCGCCTGTAGCTCATCCGGATAGAGCGTCAGACTCCGGATCTGAAGGTAAAGGGTTCGAATCCCCTCAGGCGCACCATTTTTAAGAGTTCGGTTATAATTTATATTCTTCGGTTGTTGTGAAATTATTTTTTTCTTGCTTTTATGAAAAAAAATGCCGCTGCTGCGAAGATAAGCAGCAAAGTTGCAATAATTGATATTCTATGTAAATTGTTGACAACAGTTTCCCAATTTGCCCCTATTTCATATCCTAAAATTGAGAGAAAGCCCACCCAGATGGCTGATCCAAGAGCTGTTGCTATAATGAATTTTACAATTGACATTCTGGATATGCCGGCGGGTATTGATACATATTGTCTTATCACAGGCAAAAGCCTTCCTGCAAATGTTCCAATGCTGCCGTATTTTTCAAAAAATTGTTCGGATTTTTTCAGATGTTTGAGCTTAAAGCCGACATAATGCCCGTATTTCACAAGAAACGGTCTTCCGAGTTTTAAGGCAATTATATAATTTAACATTGCTCCGGCAACTGAACCGGCTACTCCTATAGTTATTACAAATTCAAGGTTGAGTTTTCCGGTTGCCGATAAAAATCCGGCAGGAGGCATAACTATCTCACTTGGGAATGGTATAAAACTGCTTTCCAAAAACATCATTACAAATATGCCGATATACCCAAAATGAAAAAAAAATCCTACGATAGAGTTGAGTAATCCGCTCATTTAGGCTGTTTGAGTTTTATTAGCAACCGGTACACTTCATTATCGTTTTTTTGTTTGAAAGATTTGGTCAAAGAGCTTTTGGCGAGTTTATATTCTTTTAGCCTTTCGTACACAATTCCAAGGTGTTTTAGTATAGTTGGATCACCACTTCGGCTTGCTTTTTTTAAAAAGAAAAGCGCTTTTTTGTATTTGTGGAGTTTGTAGTATCCCCACCCTAAGCTGTCTTGAAAATATAAATTTGTCGGATTTATCTTCAACGCTTTTTTTATTAGTTCGATGCCCTTGGATATATCGATATTTTTATCAATATAGACATATCCTAAATAGTTCATAGCTTCACTGTCATTGGGGAAAATCGAGATTGCTTTTTTCAAGTCGCTAATTGCGCCATTAAGGTTATCGGTATGATTTAGTTTGATATCGGCCATAGCTACGTATACATTATATCCGCGTTCACTGTTTCTTGTAATTTTGAGTATTTTGCCGTATTCCGACAGGCTCTGTTTGTAATTTTTAATTAATGTTAGCGAATGTGCTTTTAGCATCATAAGTTCAATGCTATTAGACTTTAGCATCAGCGCTTTATCAATCAAGGCAAGACTTTTCCTGTGCATATCTAAGCGATTGTATATATCAGCCATGCTTGCAATTGCCGGAATGTAAAAATTAGTTCCGGCATTAATAGTTTGAAGAAGCCGGTATGCGGATTTTAACTTGCCTAAACCTATTTTAGACAGAGCAAGATAATAAACCGCTCTATAGTCACTTTTATTTGTTTTTAAATAGTTTGATAAATATTCTTCAGAATAAGCGAAGTTCCGCATTTTAAAATATATTATGCCCGATGACAATAGCGCCTCGTTTTTCATACGGGAATTATTAAATATAACTTTTTTATAGAAAGTAAGTGCTTCTTTATTTTTGCCGATTTTTTCTAAATCTTCCGCAATTTTATAATAAACAGAATATGCTGCAGGAGCATATTTCACAACGCTTTTATATAGTTGTATAGCTTTTTTAAGATCGCCTCGCTTTTCATTAAGCGTTGCAAGAAATAACCCTAAATTTATATTTGCTGGTCGCAGCTTGTACACTTTCTCAAGCAAGGTTTCGCCTTTTATATTAAAGCCGAGCTTGAGATATGCGATGCCTTTCTGCAGCATTACTTTGGAGTTTGTGCTGTCAGCTTTAAGGAGTGTTAACAATGCTTTGTTGTATAAGCCAGTAGATATATAAATTTTAGAAAGCTCTATCCTTACAGCATTGTCGTCCGGAAAATGGCGCAGAAATTTATTAGCTATGGCAATCTTCTCACGGCTGCTAATAGGCAGACTGCTGCTTAATATGAAATCAACAATTTTTTTATTCAACGGATTTCTCTTGTAAACGAATTGTGCAATATTTGCCGCGGCACTTTTGTCTTTATATGCTTTGAGCTTTGCAATATAGATAAGTATATCAGGCGTGCGTGCTATTTGGGCACTTTTTATTGCTTCATTAATAGCTAAATCTATTTTCCCGTTGTTGAGGTAAAGCAGCGATTTCATATATGGGGCATATTGATTGGGCACGCTGATGGCGTGAACGGCTCGGTTTCTGCTGCACCCTGCAGCAGACAATAACAAAAAGATAATCAATAAAACCTTATATCTTGGCATAGCTTGTAAATTACAGTATAATGGGCGATAAGTCAATAATAATGAGACCGCTGCATAATATTCAGATTTATAGCAATATCTGCTTTCCTGCTTATAGGCAAGGCAAATTTCCGACAGGACTAACCGGGTTAATTTCAAGGAAGTTAAACGTGAGCATAGAGGAAACATCATAAGGCAGGTGTCGTTTTTTTATGTATCAAGATATGTGCTGGAGGTGCCCTATAGAATTGCTTTGCAGCATTCTATGTCTATCGACTGAAAAAGACGGCGATTGAAATCATTAAAGTTTTTCTTGACAATACGGAACATAAAAGTAAAATATAAAACATTTATAGATACAATTTATCTTGTATTAGGAGGTTGTGATGGCTTACGGAGTATTGGAGAGTTATAAACCGAAGAGATTGGCTCTTCCGAGAGAGGGAGAAAGAATTATTGCAGAAGGTCTCAGAAAAATAAAGGTTCCGGATAATCCTGTTATTCCTTTCATTGAAGGAGATGGTGTTGGTGCCGATATAACGAAAGCAACAAAACCTGTAATCGAAGCAGCCGTTGAAAAAGCATATAACGGTAAACGAAAGATTTCATGGTATGAAGTTTACGCAGGACAGAAATGTTTCGATAAGTTTGGCAAATATCTGATACAGGATACTCTTGATGCATTCAGCCACTATATTGTTGGAATAAAAGGTCCTTTGACAACTCCGATCGGAGGAGGCTTTAGAAGTTTGAATGTTCATTTGAGGCAGAATCTTGATCTTTACGCCTGCATAAGGCCTGTAAGATATTACGAAGGCGCTCCAAGTCCCATGAAAGAACCTCAGACGATAGATGTTGTAATTTATAGAGAAAATACCGAGGATGTTTACGCAGGTATAGAATGGAAAATGGGATCACCTGCTGCAAGAAAATTGATAGATTTTCTCAACAATGAGATGGAGAATGAAACGCATAGAAAAATCTCGTTTGATTCGGGAGTTGGTATCAAGCCTATGAGCGAATCAGCTTCAAAAAGACTGATGGAACATGCCATTTGGTACGCATCTATGTATGGAAGAAAAAGTATAACCATAATGCACAAGGGAAATATTATGAAATACACGGAAGGCGCTTTTAAAGACTGGTGTTATGAAGCGGCTGCCGCACATCCTGATTTCTGCATTACAGAAGAGGTGCTCTATTCGCAGTATGCAGGAAAAGTCCCTGAAGGCAAGATTATTATTAAAGATAGAATAGCAGACAGTATGTTTCAGCAGATTCATACGCGTCCTCAAGAATATGACATTATTATTACACCGAATCTCAACGGAGATTATATATCGGATGCAGCCGTTTCTCTTGTAGGCGGACTTGGCATAGGACCCGGCTCAAACATCGGCGATGTTGTCGGCGTTTTTGAAGCAACCCATGGCACGGCTCCGAAATATTCCAATATGGATAAGGTAAATCCCGGTTCATTAATATTGTCAGGCGCTATGATGCTTGATTATATGGGCTGGCATGAAGCGGCTGAACTCGTACAAAGCGGTATGGTGAAAACAATAATGAACAAGACCGTAACTTATGATTTTGCAAGACAGATGGACGGTGCCACTGAAATTAAATGCTCTGAATACGGCAAAAAAATAATTGAAAATATGTAGTAGGAGAATTACATGAGTGAAGCGTTGAAAAAGCCTCCTGTAAGGGTTGATCTTTATCTTTGCAAGGGCTGCGTTTTGTGTGTTGAAGTGTGCCCTAAAAATGTCCTTGAAATGATAAATAATCCGAGTGTGTGGTTTGGAACGGTAGTTAAAGTTGTAAGACCCGAGGATTGTATAAGATGTCGCAAATGTGAGGATATCTGTCCTGATTTTTCTATGCGCGTTGTTGACATAGGAGTTGAGCTTACTTTTAAAGACAGCACAGGTAAGGAAATTACTAAATCAAAATAGGAGAATTTAATGAGCAGAACTGTTGTTGCTAATGGCAACGAAATGGTTGTGGACGGTGCGATTGATGCGGGATGCCGATTTTTTGCAGGATATCCGATAACTCCATCATCGGAAATTGCTGAAGGTATGGCAAAAAAGCTCCCGAAATTAGGTGGTGTATTTCTTCAGATGGAAGATGAAATAGCGAGCATAGAGTGTGCCATCGGAGGAGCTCTCGGCGGTCAAAAGGCAATAACGGCAAGTTCAGGACCAGGCATATCTTTGAAGCAGGAAGGACTTGGTTTTGCATGTATGGCTGAAGTTCCTCTGGTAGTTGTTAATGTTATGAGAGGAGGACCGAGTACGGGACTTCCCACAAGAATTTCCCAAGCTGATATAATGCAGGCTAGATGGGGTACTCACGGCGATCATCCGGTTGTTGCTCTTTGCCCTGGATCAATAGCTGAATGTTATACGGAAACCGTTCGGGCATTTAATATTGCCGAAGAGTTGAGGACACCCGTGTATGTTTTAACAGATGCCGTACTTGCTCATCTTGCTCAAAAGGTGGAGCTTCCCGATAAAGAGAATATAACAATAGTGAATCGCAGGCGTCCTACGGTAAAACCTGAAGATTATTTTCCGTATGATACTCAATTTGGTGATATTCCACCTATGGCAGACTATTTCAGCGGTTACAGATTTCATATGACCGGATTAAATCATGATAAAACAGGTTTTCCAAGCATTGATCCTGTGCTTCAGGAATCGGAAGAAGAACGCCTGATTAATAAGGTGCTTAAGCGTCAGGAAAGAATTAGCACTTATGAGAATTATAAACTTGACGATGCGGAAATTGTTGTTGTTGCATACGGAAGCAATGCTTTCAATGCAAGGGCGGCTATTGACGAAGCGCGAACGGCAGGTATTAAAGTTGGATTATTCAGACCGATAACTATATGGCCGTTTCCCGCAATCCCATTTCAGAAAGTTGCTTCAACTGCAAAAAAAATCATAGTAACGGAAGTTAATTTAGGACAGATAGTTTATGAGATAGAAAGAATCATGCTGGGCGGCAGAGCAGTTACAGAAATTAGAAACGGCAAAATGATATTTGATACAAGACATCCGAAAAGCAGCGCAGATCTTTCAACCGTGCTTCAGGCTAACGGCATTCCAATACATCCATCACAGATTCTATCTAAAATTAAGGAGGTTGCGTAATGTCTGTAGAATATGAAAAATATTTAAGGATGGACAAGTTTCCTCATTATTGGTGTCCCGGCTGTGGTAACGGCATTGTTTTGAAATCTTTTATTCATGCCGTGGATGATATAGGTTGGAAGAATGATGATATGGGTATGGTAACAGGCATTGGATGTTCAAGCAGAGCTTCAGGTTATGTTGACTTTAATACCCTGCATACGCTTCATGGCAGAGCATTTGCATTTGCCACAGGACTTAAGATGTCAAATCCGGATAAACATGTGGTCATTATTGCAGGTGACGGAGATTCTTCTGCTATAGGAGGCAATCATCTAATTCATGCTTGTAGAAGAAATATTGATATTACACTTATTCTTATAAATAACTGGATTTATGGAATGACAGGAGGTCAGTACTCACCGACAACTCCTTTCGGGACTAAAGCCGCAACCATGCCTTATGGAAATGTTGATCCTAATTTCGATCTGGCAAAATTAACTATTGGTGCAGGAGCTACTTTTGTAGCAAGAAGCAGCGTGGCAGAACCGATACTACTTAGAAATATGATAAAAAAAGCTATGCTTCACAAAGGATTTAGTGTAATTGAAGCCATGTCAAATTGCCATATTCAATGGGGAAGGCGTAACAAATTCGGCGATCCGGTTAAGCTTGTAAACCATATAAAGGATATTACGATTTCCAAAGGAAAGGCAGGCAGAATGACTCCTGAAGAGACAAAAGATCTGTTTGTGACGGGTATTCTCTATGAATCGAAAGATGCCATAGAATACACGGATAGCTATTTCAGTATGTCAAAACGTGTCAGTCATAAGGAGGGAAAATAGATGCGATATGAGCTGAGATTTTCTGGCGTAGGCGGGCAGGGCAATATGCTCGCAGGAACAATTCTTGCGGAATCGGCAATATACTTTGATGATAAATATGCTGCATATACTCCAACATATACATCTCAGGTTAGAGGCGGACCCACAAAAGCCGATATAGTTATAAGTGATAAACCTATTTATAATGTAGATGCAAATGATATTGATTATTTTATGTCGGTTCATTCGAGAACATACGATATGTATAAGGGTAGCAGCAGACCTGGCAGTATCATAGTTGTTGATGTGAATATGGTAAAAGTCCCTGAAGAGGACAAAAAAAAATATAGAATATATGAATTTCCTATTGTTGATACAGCCAAGAATGTTGTCGGCAACAGTATAGCAGCCAATATTGTATCATTGGGAATAACTGCGGCATTAGTAGATGTTGTATCGGCAGATAGTTTGATGAAAGGTATAGAAAGAAGAGTCCCGCCCAAATTTTTAGAGCTCAACAAAAAGGCATTTGAAATAGGTATGTCGCTTGTAAAATAACTTGTTTGTGAATCAATCGGTTTAATGAAGGTATATATATTTGAGGAGCAATGATGGAATTAATATCAATCCAAGAAGCAATTCAGTTAGTTAAAGCGGGAGTAGAACCCATTGGAGTTGAGAGAATATTGCTGTCAGCGGCTTATGGCAGGGTGCTTGCCAATGATATAGCAGCTAAAATGAACCATCCTGAAGTGAAAATTTCCGCTGTAGATGGATATGCCGTTAAATCAGATGATCTGACACTTGCAGCGGAAAAAAATTTTTTGAAATTAAGATTAACGGATACTGTAAGAGCCGGAAGAATGCCGAAAAAAGTTTTAAATAACGGAGATACTCAATTAGTTTTTACGGGAGCTCCAATACCAGACGGTTCAGATGCCGTTGTTATGAGAGAAGAGATCGCAATTTCAGGCAAGAATATTGTTTTTAAAAGAGCTATTTCTTCAGGGAAGAATGTTCGTGATATAGGAGAAGACTTCGAGGCAGGTGAAGTTGTGGTTCCCAAAGGAACGAGAATGGGGGCTGCTGAAATTGGAATGGCTGCCGAGGTTGACAGGTCTTATCTTTTTGTATATAGAATTCCAACGGTATCAATTGTTTCAACCGGCGATGAACTCCTTGATCTTGGCGACACCCAGCCAGGCAAGTCTGCAATTAGAGACAGTAACAGCTACACATTGACAGGTTTGTTGAAACAGGCCGGCGCAGATTTTGTAATTTGTAAACGATTAAAAGATGACCGCAAATCAACTGCTGAGACAATCAAAACCGAACTTAATCGTTCCGATGTTGTAATTACAACAGGCGGAGTCTCCGCCGGAAACTATGATTTTGTTAAAGAAGTTGTGCCTGAGATAGGAGTTGACATCGTTTTTCATGGTGTTTTGCAAAAACCCGGCAAGCCCATACTTTTTGGCAGATATGGTGAGAACAGGTACATATTCGGGCTGCCTGGTTTTCCGGTATCATCAGCCGTTGGCTTTTTATTGTATGCATATCCTCTTATAAAGAAACTTGCAGGTTTTAAAAATACAGATCTTCCACGTGTTAAGGCAACATTGGACGAAGATTTCTGCCGAAAAAAAGCAAAGCGAGAGGAACTTGCAAGGGTTAAAGTCACATACAACTTAAATGAGGGTTTTCATGCGGTACCTGATCTTAAAATGCAAGGCTCTGGAATCTTAACCGGTTTGGTTGGAGATGCGGCTTTAATGGATGTTCCGGTGGGTGTTAACAATATCAAAAAAGGAGACACTGTTACTATAATTCTTATTAAGCCGATCAGCTCATTTGGAGAGATTGCATAGCTATTTGCTGAAATACGCTTAAAACAGCTATAAAAAAGGCTCTTCCGGCAAATATATGGAAAAGCAGAATGTTAAATAGTGATTCGTGAATAGTTGGCACAAGAGAAGAGAGATTGCAGCGCTGCCGCTCGCAATGATACGCCTGCCTCCAGCCACTGCAAGGCTCTCTTCTTCTGTCACTGCGAAGGAGTGAAACGACTGCGGCAGTGACAATGTATAAGATAATGAGAGCACTGTATAATATTCAAATTTATAGCGATATCTGCTTTCCTCTATGAATAGAAAGAGTAAAGATTTTCGAACTAACCAGTTAGTATCTCAAATTTTGATTTTCAAATCTCGCCTAATCTTGGCATATCAGATCTCATTTTTTCATTTCTGTTTTTTTATACATAAAGAAATGATATAAATAACCGATATATAAGACGGAGGTTATTTTAGAATGGATATAATTATTCAATCATTATACAAGGGCAGTAAGGTTGGTATAAACAGAGAAGAGATGTTAAGAAATAAACTGTATCATGGGAAAATTGTCGGGATAAGAAAATCAAGATCAAGAAGCAATAAATTAGGCATGGAAAATGATGAAAATTCCAAGACATTGATTATTGTTACAAATTCGAAGATTAATAAGAACCTCTTAGTTGGAAGAAATGTTGAGATTAGAATTATAAGAGGTCGCTGATTTGTGAATAGCGGGCTGAAAAGTTTTGAGTGTGGAGCTCTGAAATTATGCATCGGTCTCATTATTGAGAGTGTGCCACGCAATTTTTGCCTTGTAATTTTCCGCTATACATTGCATTGTCTGCTCTATTTATAATATTGATTGCCGATAGCTGTGCGTCATTATATACCGATACGCCAATGGTAACTGTTATTTTGTAGAAATTTTCCTTATATTTAAATTTGGTATTTTCAACAGTTTCTCTTATTTTTTCCGCCGCCGCCGCTGCACCGGTTCTATCGGTATCCGGCAGTAAAATCAAAAATTCCTCGCCGCCCCATCTTGATATTGTGTCTATTTTTCTTAAACATTTTTTCATAATTTGCGCGATAGATACAAGCAAGAAATCTCCGCAGCCATGTCCGCATTTATCATTAATACTTTTAAAATTATCAATATCGGCAAAAATTAGTGCAAAGCTGCGGCGGGTTCTTTTGAAACGATCTATCTCATTATTGAGTTGTTTATCCATATGAAATCTATTAAAAAGCAGTGTCAGCGGATCTGTAACAGCCATAAGATTTACTCTTTCATTGGCAGCTCTCAGTTCTCTGTTTAAGGCATTAAGTTTGTCTGTCCGTTCGCGCACCTTTTGTTCAAGCAGTTTATTTTGCCGTAGTATATTATTGCTGTACTTCATAAAAATATCTTTCAATATTTTAGAGAGAAATATCGATGAGATAAAAACAAGTAATATTATCGCTATCATAAAATAAGCTATTTTTGTTAATGAATCTTTAATCATTCCGTTGATAATCCTCTCCTCTTTTACAACGAATGCATTAATATCATCAATATAAAAGCCGCTTCCGATAATCCACTTTAATTTCGGGATTGCCGCTACGTAAGAGATCTTTTTTGCCGGAAGACCAGTTGAAGGTTTGATGCTCCCGGTATATCCAACAAAAGCGCCCGATGGGTTTTGTCGTGCAGCTTTAATGAGTTTCTGAACAATTTTTTCGCCGCCAACCGTGAGATTCCAGTTATTTTTACCTATCAAACTCTTTTTAGGATTAGCCAATGTAACACCATTATATGCAATAGCAAAAATATATCCGTTTTTAGAATATTTCGTATCATTTATCTGCTTTAAGATCAATGATTTTACAGACTTTCTTGCACTTTTTCTATTCTTCGCATGGGTATTTTTTGCAGCTTGATTTATCTCGTCATTTATCAAGCCTTGAAAATTTTTTATTATTGATTTTCGCTCATCTTTTTGAGATTCAATATAATATTGTTTTACATATCCGAGACCGACATCTTTTAGCTTATATGAAAAGATATAAAACAGGATTATATAGGCGATAAAAACTGTAAAAGCTGTCATCAGCGGTATAGCAACGACAAGTCTTATCAATAATATCTCTTTGGTTTTTTGAGGCTCAAACTGTTGTTCAACCGATTTGTTTGCCATCATAATGGAATTATACTATTGTTACTTCTTTTTGTCTAATTTTTTAACAAGAAGATGGAAAAGTAGAAAAAAATGTTTATTATGTCGTACATATATAGGAGGAAGTTAAATGACAGGCAAGGAAAATAAAAAGATAGATGATTTGAAAAAGAGTTTATTCTATAAAAGATCCGTCGGATGGAAAAAGACTAAAAGAAGTGATTATAAAAAGGTGTTTGATTTTGCCGATAGCTACAAAAAATTCTTAAACAGTGTGAGAACTGAGCGGGAAACTGTGAGCTATTTTCAAAACGAAGCCCATAAACAGGGGTATGAGAATAAGAGAAGCGGGCTTATGCTTATAAATAACAGAGGCAAAAACCTTATGCTCGTAAAAAAAGGAAAGCAGCCGATTACCGATGGCGTGAGAATTATAGCATCTCATGTTGATTGTCCGCGGATTGATTTAAAACAGATTCCCATGTACGAAGAGGATAATCTCCTGTTTTTCCATACTCATTATTATGGCGGGATTAAAAAATATCAGTGGGCAAACATTCCGTTAGAGATGCGGGGCATTATAATTGACAAAGATGGAAATACGATTCAGGTAAAGCTGGGCAAGGATGAGGGTATGACATTTGTTGTGCCCGATCTATGTCCGCATCTGTCACATAAGATTCAGGATGACAAAAAATCAGGCGAAATTATAACAGGTGAGAATCTCTCGCTCTTAGCAGGGAGTATACCTGAAACGGATGATGATGGTAAAGATATGGTAAAGCTGCATCTGCTTAAACTGCTCAACGAAAAGTATCATATCACGGAAAATGATTTTATAACAAGTGAACTTGAAATTGTTCCTGCAATGGAAGTACTGGATCTTGGTATTGATAGGAGCATGATCGCAGGATATGGTCAGGATGATAGGATCTGTGCATTTGCATCATGCAAAGCGCTTTTTGAATCCGAAACTCCTTTATATACAACCGTTGTACTTCTTGCCGATAAAGAAGAGATAGGTTCAGATGGTGCAACCGGAATGAGTTCGCTATTTTTAATAAAAGGAATTTACGAAGCGGCGCAAGAGTTTGGAACACCTGTTGATGAGGCTGGTATGCTCGAACTGTTATCAAAAAGCGGAGCAATTTCAGCAGATGTCAATGGGGCACTAAACCCGCTTTACAAATCCGTATACGAAAAAGACAATGCGAGCTTTCTCGGCAGCGGCATAGTGATGACAAAATTTACCGGACACGGCGGAAAATATATGGCAAACGATGCAGATGCAGAGTGGGTTTCTCATATTAGAACTATTTTTGATAAAGCGGGCATAGTATGGCAGACCGGTGAGCTTGGCAAGGTTGATGAAGGCGGCGGAGGCACGGTTGCGAAATTTCTTGCAAAATATGGCATGAATGTTATTGATGCGGGGCCGGCGCTCATATCTATGCATTCGCCTTACGAAATTTCATCGAAAATTGATCTTTATGAGAGCTACAGGGCTTATAAACAGTTTATAGAAAAAGGGTAATTTCAAATTTATTGATGATTGAAACTGCCCGCACCGGTTCGCAGTGACAGAAAGATTGCATATTATTCAGTGGTCTCATTATTTTGTCTTTTATAGTTTTGCGATGTGTCTGATAAAACAAATTGCTCGGGTGGTTTGTCATTGATTAAAGATTTTCCAAATCTTTCAGCCGCATCGCATTATTTATCCGAGCTTACTTCAAACACACTAATTATTGTGCCTGCAGATGAGATTGAGAGGGTTTACAGCGAACTTATGTTTTTTTCATCCGGTTCGGTGCCGATTATATTTCCCGGTTTCAATCTCATGCCTTACGAAGATAGATTGATTTCTAATAAGATTTTAAGTAGGCGAATGCTGTTTTTTTATCAGATTGGCAGCAGAAACACAAAAATTGTTGTTGCGGAACCGAAGGCACTTTTTTACAAAATCAACAGTATAAATCGTCTTAAAAGTCGTTTCTTCAATATAAAAACAGGTAAACCGCTTGATCTGTACAGTTTTGTTGAAACTCTTTCCGCAAGCGGTTATGCAAATAGTGATCAGGTGATTTCAAAAGGGCAATATAGAGTGAAAGGCGGAATAGTTGATTGTTTTATTCCGATTTACGATGATCCGATTAGAATAGAATTTTATGGTGATACAATTGATTCAATGCGGTTTTTCTCATGCAAAACGCAATTATCGACTGCATATATAAATAAGATTTCAGTAACTCCTGCAAATGAATTTGGAAAAAGTTTCCATACCGATGAATCAATATGGAAAACCGATTATTTCAAAAGCGATCCGGCGGATCTTTTTGCGGACTTTTCTATTATCATAGATGGCAGAATCAATTTTGAGATACTTTACAATGAAGCTTACTGGCGATATAAAAACAGAGCTGCAATTGAGCTGATAGCTCCGTCTGCAATAATATCCGGCAGAGATAAGATAGAACGGCTTAAAGCCCGCAGTTCAATTGCAATATCTCATATTAAATCAAAATATACCGAGCTTAAAATAGCAGGCAGTATTAAAAATAAGCTTGATCGGATATCAAATCTTAACGCCGATAAGATTGCGATTATTTCTGAAAATTACGAAGAGTTGAAAAGGATAAAGCCGCTTTTGAAACGGGACGGCATAAAGTATGAAAAAGGATATCTTGCCGACAATTTTTGTTTAGGGGATTCATGTTATATCTCTTTTGAGCAATTGTTTAAACATAAAAAAAGAGAGATAGAAGATAGACCGCATGTTGAACTCATTAAAATCGACGACTTTGTTGTGCATAAAGATTATGGTATAGGCAAATTTGCAGGGATAGTAGAAATCGCCGATTCAGGTTTTGTAAACCAGGTGTATAAAATTATTTATAGAAACGATGAAATTTTATACCTGCCAATCAGCGATGCTGCGAAAATAGCAAAATATGATGGAGCGGAGCTGGATCTTCTTGATAGTCTCGGGTCGGAAGCTTTCAAAAAACGCAAAGAGAAAGCGTACAAGGCTATTCTTATAATGGCAAAAAGATATGCAGCCATTTATGCAAAACGTTTTGTTGCGAGGCGAACGCCTTACGATCTTGATAATCCGTATCTTTTTCAATTTGAGGAGAGTTTTCCATACTGCAGAACCGGTGATCAAAAAAAAGCTATAGCCGATTTAAAATCCGATATGTTAAGCGATATTCCCATAGACAGGCTCATAACCGGAGGAACCGGATTTGGCAAAACAGAGGTTGTTCTTGTGGCGACTGCGGCGGCTCTGTTTTCTAACAGGCAAGTAATGGTTGTTGCTCCTACAACGCTATTGGCAGATCAGCATTATGATGTTTTTTCAAAGCGTTTTTCGGAATTTCCTGTCAATATAAAACGCATTGGTTTGAAGTCGGATATCACAAATATTGACAACTTTGATATTTTAATCGGGACAGCTTCAGTGACAAAATATGCTGATAAATTAAAACGGCTATCACTTGTTATTGTTGACGAGGAACAGCGTTTCGGTGTTAAATTTAAGGAGCAGCTTAAGAAAAACCGTCCGGATATAGATGTTGTTACGGTTTCAGCTACACCTATTCCAAGAACTTTGCAAATGGCTTTATCTGGAATTTGGGATATAAGCACAATAAATACGCCTCCCCGTAATAGGATCCCAATTGATACTCGAATATTGGCAAAAACCGACAAAACTATTCAAGATGCCATTCTTTGGGAATTAAGGCAGAATGGTCAAGTTTATTTTGTTCATAATAGGATAGAAGATATAGAAGAGATTTATGATAAAATAGCTGCATTGGTTCCGCATGCAAAAATTGCAATTATTCATGGGCAGATGATAAAGTCAAGATCCAAAGTCATTATGAATGATTTTAGAAATCACAAGTATGATGTCCTGCTTTCAACTGCAATTATTGAATCGGGGTTGGATATTTCGGATGTTAATACAATTATCGTTGATGAAGCTCAAAATTTTGGCCTTTCCGATCTTTATCAGCTTAGAGGCAGGGTTGGAAGATCTGATAAGTTTGCAAAAGCCGTCTTTCTTATTGATAAAGCTAAAAATCTTACGGAAAATGCAAAAAAGAGGCTTGCGGCGCTTAATAAATTTAGTAAAGGGTTTGGGTCGTCTATGGAACTATCGGTTAGCGATAATAAAATTCGCGGTTCGGGAAACCCGCTTGGTATAGAGCAGAAAGGAAAATCGTTTTTTGTCGGATTTTCTCTCTACCACAAGATGGTGAAGGAGGCGGCAGGTAAAATTAGAGGAACATATCATAGTGGAACGGAAGCCGCTGAGCTTTCGTGGGATATTGCAAGCTATATTCCAACAGGACTAATGAACGAAAATGAACGGCTTATCTGGTATCAGCGTCTTGGAGCTTCGGATTTGCAAGATACCAACAAACTGATTTATGAAGCGCATGATCGTTATGGCAGGCTTCCTGACGAATTTGAAGCTATAATATCAGCAGCGGTGATAAAAAACAGGGCGGCGGCAATTGGAGCAAAATCGGTTGACTTTCATAATAAAAAACTTATAGTTAGTTTTAGCTCTAATTGCCCTATTGACCTTTCTAATGTTATGGCTATAATAACAAGCTATAATGGCAAAGCTGGATTTATAGGAGATTATACGATCTATTTTGAAAAAGTTAACGGTATTCCTGAAATATATAATATAATAAAAAAGTTTGAGAAAAAAACGGAAGCAAGAAAAGAAAAACTAAAATAATTGATATATGAAGAGAAAAATATACTAAATATGAATAGTTCTGTATTACGCCTTACAAAAAATATTATATTGGTGTTATTTTTGATAATGCTGCCATTTTACGGGTTATCCAATGCTGCTGTTATAGATGATACAATTGCAGTTGTTAATGATGAACCTATAACGGCAGTGGATCTTTACCAAACTATGAAATATTATGGAATTTCCAATGCTAAAAAAGCCCTAAATCAAATTATCGAGGATAAGCTTATAGAGCAAAGAGCTGAAAAGATGAAACTTAAATTAGATGTCGGTGAATATAAAAGTATAAAAAGTAGGATTTTAACTGCAAAGCGCTTGAAAATTTATAAGAAACTTGGATTGACAACATCGGATCTCGATCATTTTATAAAGCTTCAAGTTTTAAAAAGAGAGCTAATCTCATCTGTCGTAAGGGAAAATATCGATATTACAGATGGTCAGATAAAAAGCTATTATGATGATAACCTGAAGCGGTTTAAGATGCCTGATGCAATTCATCTGTATCAGCTTCCGTTTTACTTTACAAAACAAGACGAGAAGCTGACAGAGGTAAAAGCTGCAAACTGGCTTACCATGATAAAAAACGGGTCTGTAAATTTTATGAAGGCAGTTAAAAAGTTGAATTATAAAAAATATGATCTTGGATGGATAAACACAAAAGATCTCTACCCGTCGTTTTATAAAATTGTGCAAGGTATGAAAACAAATGATGTATATGGGCTTATTAAGACTACAGCAAGTTATTCCATAATAAAACTTGTAGGAAGGCGGCGCAATAAAACAGTTCCTTTGAGCAAAATTAGAAACAAAATAAAGACTATACTTGCTAATCGTAATGGGAGCGATGCTCTTGAAAGATGGATATCAACATTAAAGCAGTATTCAGCCATAACGATATATGCAAAATGAGGTTAGATAAGTTTCTAAAACAAGCAAGAATTGTGAAAAGGCGGGAGATGTCGAAGGAGTTTATCGCTAACGGCATGGTTTTTGTTAATGGAAAAATAAAAAAACCTCCTTATGAGGTTAAAGCAGGCGATATAATAGAGCTTCATACGAGAAAAATGAGTTCTAAATTTAAAGTTGTGAATCCTGAACCTCGCAGAAGCAGTGAGGACGCTTGCGAAAGAATATAAGTTAAGAGAATTTAATTGTTTGCGATTTTACGTATAACACGATCCTCAGCGGCAATAGCAGCGATATGAGTCAAGGAAGCCTATTTTCGTCACTACAAGGCAAAGCGCAGGCAATCGTGGAATATTGCCTTCCAAAAGGTATAGAGATAAACATTATCTGATGGCTGCGTTAGATGCGTAAGTCAGTTGTTAATTTTTATGAAAAACTTTGAACAAACTATTTGTTTACTGTATAGGGAGAATGATAATAACCGTATGGAAAGTCGCTAAGTGCCCTTTTCTGCAAATTTTGTAATGTCAAAAAAGCAAGGAATAGCTGATTGCAGGGCATAAAGCAGCAAGAGCATAAAAGTATTAAACAGATGAAAATAGCAATTACAATGGGAGATCCGTCGGGAATAGGGCCCGAGATTGTTTTGAAATCGTACTGGAAGGGCGTTTTAGATGATTCGGTTGTTGTTATCGGATCAAAGAGCGTGCTTGAATTTTACAGAAAAATGTTTGGAATGGGCGATATTATTTATAGCAATGTTAATGGTGAATTAAGAGATAACACCTTAAATATTATTGATTTATGGGATGATTTTATTCCGTCAACCGGTAAACTGTCTGAAAAAAATGGTAAGATGAGCTTTGAATATGTTAAAAAAGCAGCAGAATTGGCTAAGAATAAAAAGATAGATGCCATAGTTACCTTGCCTATAAATAAGTTGGAACTGAACTTAGCCGGATTTCATTATGTAGGTCATACCGATTTTTTTTCTCGATTTACCGAAAAAGAAACGGTTATGACTATGGCGTCGTCTGATTTAATAGTCAGTTTGATAACCGATCATGTTCCACTTAAATATGTAACACAAAATATTACTAAAAGACGACTTGTTTATACGATAGAAACTCTGCATGATGCACTTATAAACTATTTTGGTAAAAAAAATCCTAAGATTGCGGTATTGGGTGTCAATCCGCATGCAGGTGACGGAGGAGTAATAGGAGATTGTGAAATGGAAACCATTAAGCCGATTATAGATAACATTAGCTATTGCGATGGTCCGATAGTGCCTGACGCTGCTTTTTCTTCGGAAAATAGGGCTAAGTATGATGGATTTGTTGCGACCTATCATGATCAAGGTTTGATTCCGTTTAAGATGCTTCATTTCTCAGATGGAGTTAATGTTACACTCGGACTTCCGTTTATAAGAACATCTGTTGATCATGGTACGGCTTATGATATAGCGGGACTTGGCAAGGCAAATCCGCAAAGTTTTTTTACAGCTCTTAATATGGCGAAAGATATGATAAATGGTAAAAGCGAGAATTAAGGCAAAAAAGCGATATTCTCAAAATTTTCTCGAATCCGATGAAATTCTTGATTTTATAACTGATGCAGCCGATTTGTCCGACAGTGATGTTGTTATAGAGGTAGGTGCCGGAGACGGCAGATTAAGCAGACGTTTGGCAAAGCGATGCAAACTATATGCTATTGAGATTGATAGATCGCTTGAATCCGTATTACGAAAGAATTTGGACGGATCTGATGCAGTAGTGATAATAGACGATTTTTTAAATGTGGATATAGATAGCATGGGTAGATTTAAATTAATATCAAATCTGCCCTATGCAAATGCAAAAAGAATAATAAGAAAATGTATAGAGAGCGGTCAAGTCGATTCTATGATTGTATGTTTGCAGAAAGAGGTGGCGGAAAACTATTTGAACGGCGATAAAAACAGATGTTTTTTAGGGTGCTGGTTAGATTGGTATGCTGAGAGCAGGAAACTGCTTGAAGTCAATAGGAACCAGTTTATGCCGTCTCCTAAGGTTGATTCTGAAATCATTGCTATTTATCCTAAAAATAGATGCTGCTACAATGCAATTGATAAAGATAAATATATGGATTTTTTAATGAAGTGCTGGAAGCACCCAAAAAAAATGCTTATGAACAATCTTAAAATACAAAAAGAACAGATGGGAAGTTTTGCAAATAGACGAGCTCATCAGATTGACAGGAACGAGTTTCTAAAATTATACAATATATGGAGTAAATATGTCGAGAGGCTGGAAATTAAGAAGTAGTAAAAAAGGAAATTTGAACATTATTCCGCTGGGCGGTTTATCGGAAATCGGTTTAAACTGTACTGCATTTGAATATAAAGGTTCAATTATTGTTGTAGATATGGGATTAATGTTTCCTAACGACAATATGTTAGGTGTTGATTATGTAATACCTGACTTGGATTATTTGACAAAAAACGGCAGCAGAGTTAAAGCCGTTTTTATTACACATGGTCATGAAGATCATACGGGAGCCATACCATATCTGCTGCAGAAAATAAATGTTCCCGTTTATGGTACATGCCTTACAATAGGTTTAATAAATAAAAAGCTGCAGGAGTTTAAAGATATAACAGCTCCTAAACTTATAATCGTAAAACCGCGGGAAAAAACAAAAATAGATGATTTTATAGTTGAGCCGATAAGAGTTACGCATAGCATATTAGATTCGGTTTCTTATGCTATAAAAACGCCTGCCGGAACTGCTATTGTTACCGGCGATTTTAAAATTGATAATTCACCCATCGGGCAGCGAATGGATCTTCAGCGTTTTTCTATGTACGGAGATGAAGGCGTTGATATACTGTTGTCTGACTCTACCAATGCGATTCATGGCGGCTATACACAATCTGAAAAACTTGTGGGCGTAGCTTTCAAAGATATTTTTCCCAAGATAAAAGGGCGCATTATCGGTTCAACATTTGCGTCAAACATTAACAGGATTCAACAATTTGCCGATGCAGCTGTGGCAAACGGCCGAAAGGTTTGCATTACCGGCAGGAGTATGGTAAATAATGTTGAGATTGCGAGTGAACTAAAGTATATAAATATACCAAAAGCCAACCGAATTGATGTGAAATATTTAGACCAGGCTAAGGACGATTCCGTTGCCATTGTAACAACAGGTTCTCAAGGTGAACCTATGAGTGTTCTTTCGAGAATCGCAAAGGATGAACATAAGACTATTAAGGCTAAAAATGGAGATGCCGTTATTATTTCGTCAAAAGCTATACCCGGCAATGAACGGTCGGTTGCGTCGGTTGTTAATATGCTTTATGAAAAAGGTGTTAATGTAATCTATGAAGCAAATGCTTTTGTACACGTATCAGGCCATGGATCTGCTGAAGAATTGAAAATGATGATAAGTTTGGTGCGTCCGCGTTATCTTATGCCTGTTCATGGTGAGCGCAGAATGAGAGCCAGGCTTGCGGAACTGGGCGAGGAAGTCGGCATAGCAAAAGAAAATATCATTATGGCCGATAATGGCGATATTGTTACATTAAAAAATGATAAAAACATGTCTATCACAGGAAAAGTTCAAACAGGAAGAGAATTTATAAGCGGAAAAAGATTGGCAAATATAGATATCAATGTTATTAAACAGAGAAACAAACTTGCACAAAACGGAATTATCATAGTAAGAATTACTCCTACCGCCAATTTAGAATCTGTAACTGCAGTAAGTAAAGCCATAGGGTTTATTTCAGATAATTTATTTACAGATATGAAGGCTGATATAGAGAAAAGAAGTATCGGCAGATATCTAAAACTGTTTAGTGAAAGGGGTGTTGGTAATTCAATATCAATGAGAATTAGCAAAGATATTGCAAAATATATTGCGAAGAAATCCGGTGTAAGTCCGCATGTTGAAATCTTATTGCCTCAAATAAAAAATTAGAAATCAAAATTTGCCATGAAAGAGAGTTTCAATAAGAATAAGGTAAAATGAAATGTTAAAGATTTCTACTTATTTATCTATGCATAGAACATTGAGTGCAGAAATATGAAAGTAGCTGTTAGTGCACTGTTTTTCTTGGCCATGCTTTTTACAATTTTTGTACAAATTGCATTTTTAGGATATATAGACATTGTTTCTAATATAACAGGTACACTCGGCAGAGCCGTATCGTTTGTGAGTTTCGGCAGCTTCGGATATTCCTCTTTGCTGTTGCCTCTGATGTTTTTTGTTGCTTTTTTAGATTGGAAGATGGATAGAAAATTTCCATGGCACCTCACTTGGGGATTATTAGGTCTATTTTTTCTGTCGCTTCTAATATGGTCACCTCATAATAATAATTATTTGATTAACCATAAATTTTTCCCTTCAGGCTATTTTGGAAATATTTTCAATCTATCGCTTTCATCTATTATAGGGACATACAGCGTTAAATTCTTTTCTGCGGCTTTTTTGATTTTCTGTTTATACCAATTTCGCAGTTCAAAAACAATCTCATGGATTTTTGGCAATGTATATAGGCAGGTTAGAGCCATATTGCCTATTGCTTCAAAACTTATCTTGCGCATGATAGCCTTACCGATAAAAAACCGTTCTAACGAGACTGAGTTGAAATCAGGTACGGTGACGGTTGAAAAACGCAAATCAAACGCTAATATTGCCGGTCCGCCTGTTTTGCTTAACGAAACCGAATATAAAAAAACCGAGCAGACTCCAATTGCGATAAAATTAACGGATACGGCGACAAACATTCAAACCATACAAGATACCCCAGCATCTGAAAATAAAAATATGCTTAAAAAGACCAATGATACTTCTAATGCCTATAGCTTTCCCACCACTAAGTTTTTAAATAGACAAGAGGCGTATATTGCCGTTGACGAAAATTATTTGAGAGAAAAGTCGAACATACTTACCGATAAATTAAAACGTTTTGGTATTATGGGAGATGTTACGCAGATTCATCCCGGTCCGGTTATAACAATGTTTGAGTATAGGCCTGCTTCCACGGTTAAAGTCAGCAAAGTAGCCAATCTATCCGATGATCTTGCTATGGCGATGAAAGCGCTTTCCGTGAGAATTATAGCTCCTCTGCCTGGTAAAGGAGTTATTGGAATTGAAGTTTCAAATGATAAGCGTCAACTGGTGTATCTTGCCGATGTAATAGATTCCTCCAAATTTAAAAATTCAGTTTCCCCTCTTGCTATGGCACTCGGCAAAGATACAGAGGGCTATCCCGTTGTGGCAGACCTTGCTAAAATGCCTCATTTACTGATAGCCGGAGCTACCGGAGCAGGCAAATCCGTTGGTCTTAATACCATGATTACAAGCATTCTTTACAAATCTCATCCAAATCAAGTCAAATTTTTGATGATAGATCCGAAAGTGTTGGAACTATCAGTATATGATGGAATACCTCATATGCTGATTCCAGTTGTTACAGATCCCAATAAAGCATCATTGGCGCTTTCTGGTATGGTGAGAAAGATGGAGTACAGGTATTCTTTAATGGGAAAAATAGGCGTTAAAAATATTGAAAATTATAATAAGAAAGTTCCGGATAATGAAAAATTGCCCTATCTTGTTGTTGTGATAGATGAGCTGGCTGATCTTATGATAGTATCAGCCAAGAAAGTTGAAATTGCAATCGCAAGGCTTGCTCAAATGGCAAGGGCATCAGGCATACATCTTGTGGTAGCCACGCAAAGACCATCCGTTGATGTTTTGACAGGAGTAATAAAAGCAAACTTTTCCGCTCGAATTGCTTTTAAAGTGGCATCAAAAATAGATTCAAGGACTGTGATTGATACATCAGGTGCTGAAAAGCTGCTTGGCAAAGGCGATATGCTTTTTGTGGCTCCCGGAACAAGCATGCCTGTAAGAGTTCACTGTGCATATATATCCGAATACGAGACATCCGAGGTATGCAAATTTTTAAAAAGCAACTCTGAACCTGACTATGATGAATCTTTATTTAGAAGCTTAAATAACTGTGAAGAAGATGAGAACGATTCCGAAGGGGATGAAGAATTTCAAAATTTTCAATCCGACAGCCTTGATGCGAATTATCAAAAGGCTATAGATATTGTCTTATCCGATAAAAAGACATCCATATCATATTTGCAGAGAAAACTGAGAATAGGATATAACAGATCAGCTGGATATATTGAACATATGGAAAAAGATGGTATTATTAGTGCACCCGATCTTCATGGAAGACGAGAGATCTTATTAAGGAACGAATAGATGGCAATTGAAGTTTTGAAATTTGGCGGATCGTCCGTAGGAACATTAGAGAAGATTCAAAATGTTGCTAATCTCATAAAAAAGGTGAAAGACAAAGTTGGTAATCTTGTAGTTGTCGTATCGGCAATGAAGGGGAAAACCGATGAATTGATGGAGATGGCTCATTTTTTCGGGGATAATCCCAATAGCAGGGATATCGATCTGCTTTTATCTTCCGGCGAAAGAATTTCATCGGCGCTGCTATCTATTGCGCTTAATAAATTAGGCCGAAAAGCCGTTGCTATGACCGGCAGACAGATGGGAATGCTAACCGATAATATACATACGAGGGCAAGAATTAGGTATATTGATACTCAAAAAATACGGCAGCAGCTGGAAGAAGGCAAAATAGTTATAGCTGCAGGTTTTCAGGGAATTGATGAAGAAGGCGATGTCACTACTCTTGGAAGAGGCGGTTCCGATACATCGGCTGTTGCCCTTGCAGCTGCGCTTGGCGCATACCGCTGCATCATATATACTGATGTTGCCGGTGTATATACAGCTGATCCGAGGATTGTTAAGAGTGCTTCAATTATACCTCAAATAGGATATGATGAGATGATGGAACTGGCAAGTCTTGGAGCAAAGGTTCTTCAAATACGTTCGGTTGAGATGGCCAAACGCTACAAGATTCCAATTGTAGTGAAATCGACATTTGAACCCGAATTGCCGGGTACGATTGTAGTAGAGGAGGATAGCATGGAAGAAAAGACTGTTTCAGGCATAGCAGGTGATAAAAATCAGGCAAAAGTTACAGTCATGGGCGTTCCGGATAGACCTGGTATTTCCGCAGAGCTGTTTGAAGTGCTCGCCTCAAATAAAATTGTTGTGGATATGATTGTTCAAAACATAAGCGAGGATGGATTTACGGACATTTCATTTACCGTACCGGCTGATGAGCTTTCCAACTCTAAACTTGTTATTCATCCGATATGTGAGCGATTAAATGTAAAATCCATTATTACGGATAACAAAGTGGCGAAAGTTTCTATTGTAGGTGTAGGTATGCGAAATCACTATGGCGTTGCATCGGATATGTTTAGAATACTTGCAGATGAAGGAATTAATATATTGGTTATTGCGACAAGCGAAATAAAAATCTCTTGTTTAATCGAAGAAAAATATTTTGAGCTTGCCATGCGATCGCTGCATAATATGTTTTTGGAGGATAAAAGTGATTGAAACATACGATACAACGCTGAGAGATGGCACTCAGGCGGAAGGTGTTACATGTTTGGTAGAAGATAAACTCAAAATAACCGAGCTTCTTGATGATTTTGGTATAGATATTATCGAAGGAGGATGGCCGGGGTCAAACCCCAAAGATGAAACATATTTCAGAGATATTCAGACAGTCTCGTTAAAGCATGCCAAGATAGCTGCTTTCGGCAGCACATATAGGGCTAAATTTTCTCCGACAACGGATCCTATTTTTGAAAAGCTTATAAAAGCTGAAACACCTATTATAACAATTTTCGGTAAATCGTGGGATCTGCATGTCAAAAACGCCCTGAAGATTACTCTCGAACTTAATATAGAATTAATATATAATTCCATAGCCTATTTGTCAAAGTATGCCGACCGCATTATATACGATGCGGAACATTTTTTTGACGGATATATTTTAAATAAAAATTATGCGGAACAAACTATTATGGCAGCAAAATCCGCAGGTGCCGATACCATTGTGCTTTGCGAGACAAATGGGGGAAAACTACCTTTTGAGATAGATAAAATTGTAAGTGAAGTTAGAGAAAAGATGGACACTGTTCGTATTGGCATTCATACGCATAATGATTCCGAATGCGCTGTTGCAAACACGCTTGCCGCTGTAAATGCCGGAGCAGAACATGTACAGGGAACGATAAACGGATATGGTGAACGATGCGGGAATGCGAATTTATGCTCTATAATACCCAATTTAGAGTTGAAAATGAACAAAACAGCGGGTGCTGCGAATCTTAAACAGTTGACAAAACTTTCCAGAAGAGTCGATGAAGTATTAAATCTTAAACATAAACATTTTCTTGCATATGTAGGCAAAAGCGCATTTGCGCACAAAGGCGGTGTGCATGTTTCAGCTGTATTGCGTGATACAAAAACTTATGAACATATCGAACCTGCTTTAGTGGGCAATAGGAGGAGAGTGCTGGTGTCGGATCTTTCAGGCATAAGCAACATTATATATAAGGCAAAGGAGTTGGGTATTGACCTCAAAAAAAGTACACCTGCCGCAAGAGAAGTTTTATCGGAAATAAAGAAAAAAGAAAATATGGGATATAATTTTGAATCGGCCGACGCATCGTTTATTCTAATGGTTAAAAGGGCACTAAACGAAGTTCCGGAATATTTTAGATTGATTAGTTATAGAGTGCTTGATGAAAAAAGGGAAAAAGAAGAGTTTCCTCTTGTTGAAGCTACTGTTAGAGTTGAGGTAAACGGAGTATATGCCCATACTGCAAGTATGGGAAACGGACCTGTAAGCGCATTTGATGCAGCTTTAAGGGCGGCACTTGAGCAGTTTTATCCAACATTGAAAGAATGCAGACTTTCGGATTATAAAGATAGAATTTTAGATCCTGCAAAAGGTACCGATGCTTCAACCAGGCTGCTCATCACAACGGAAGATTCACGAAACAGCTGGGAAACGGTTGGAGTATCGGCAGATATTCTAAACGCAAGTAAAGATGCAATATGTGATTCTATTATCTATAAATTATTAAAAGATAATGTGAAGGTTTCAGATGGCTCATATATTTCCATTTGAACAAGAAATAGCCGATCTTGATGAGAAGATTGAAGAGCTCGAATCATTAGAAGGTCGTTTTGATATTGAAGAAGAGGTAAAACTTGTGAAAGACAAACGTAATAAACTGTTTAGTGAGCTGATGAACAATCTTTCCTTAAAAGAGAAAATACAGATTGCCAGACATCCTGATAGGCCTCATACCGATTTCTATATAGATAAGTTGATAACAGATTTTGTTCAACTATCGGGCGATCGTCTTTTCGGAGAAGATATGGCTATCATAGCCGGCATAGGGAAGTTTAGAGGAAGGGAAGTTGCAGTTATCGGCCATCAGAAAGGAATATCCACTAAAGAGAATTTAAAATGTAATTTTGGTATGGCCAATCCAGAAGGATATAGAAAAACTCAAAGAATAATGGGAATTGCAGAGAAATTTCATCTGCCTATTGTAAACTTTATTGATACTCCGGGAGCATACCCCGGTTCCGGTGCGGAAGAGAGAGGACAGGCTGAAGCCATTGCGGTAAATTTATATAAATTATCATCCGTTAGAACTCCGGTAATATCTATTATTACGGGAGAGGGCGGTTCCGGCGGGGCACTTTCACTTGCGGTGGCAGATTATGTTGCTATGCTTTCATACTCAATATATGGCGTTATATCTCCCGAAGGATGCTCGTCTATTCTTTGGAAATCGCCCGATCATTCCGATCAGGCAGCAAAAGCTATGAAGATAACACCTGCCGATCTTATGCAGTTAGGAATTATTGATAAAATTATTCCGGAGCCTATTGGAGGAGCGCATAGAGATAAAGATGAAATGGCAAGACGCATTGGTAATTTTATTGAGATTACCTTAAACGAATTGCAGTCAAAAGATATTAAAAAGATAGTTAAACAAAGATACGGTAAGTTGAGGAAAATGGGGAGCGGGCTTCTGTAATGTTAAATCTTGAATATAAAAAGAAGAGAGAAGCGAAGAACCTTTGAACAACATAAGGAAGGTTACTATGGAAGAGATAAGAAACAAGATAAACGATATCGATAAAAGCATTGTTAAACTTTTGGATAAACGGGCAAAGATTGTTAAAAAAATAAGCGATGTTAAAAGAAAAGAACGAATTCCTATTTTTGCTCCCGAACGGGAAAAGGCAGTTTTTGATAGAATATCTCGATTTTCAGATAGCTCTTTTCCTACCGAAAGCTTAAAGTTTATTTATAGGGAGATAATATCGGCGTCTATTCTGCTTGAAGGATCGCTTAAAGTATCATATTTTGGTCCTGAAGCTACATTTAGCCAGGAAGCGGCGATTTCACGCTTTGGACTTTCTGCAAAATATTATCCGCAAAACGATATTGAGCAGGTATTTTCGTCGGTTCAGTCGGGCAGATCTGATATTGGAGTTGTTCCCATTGAGAACTCCAGCGAAGGTATCATTAACGATACCTTGGACATTTTTCTTAAAACCAAATCAAAAATAGTTTCAGAAATTGTACTTAAGGTGCACCATCATCTTTTGAGCAGAGAGAAGTCACTTTCGGATATTAAAAAAATTTATTCACATCCGTACGCATTAGCGCAGTGCAAAAAATGGATAAAAAACAATCTGAATGTAGAAACGGTAGATGCTGCAAGCACTGCCAAAGCTGCAAAACTTGCATCCGGTGAACCCGAATCAGCTGCAATAGCATCAATAACGGCAGCGGACATCTATCATCTTAATCTTCTTGCTCCAAATATTGAAGATAGATCGGATAATACAACCAGATTTCTCGTTATAGGCAATTTTGACGCTAAACCATCGGGATCGGATAAAACATCTATACTTTTTGCAACTAAAAATAGAGTAGGAGTACTCTATGATGCATTATCTATTTTTTCGAGATGGGGTATCGACTTAACTCGGATTATTTCAAGACCCAATAAAGAAGATCCGTGGAGCTATATCTTTTATATAGATTGCTATGGACATATAAGTGATGAAAACATTAAAAGGGCGGTAGGAGAGCTTAAAATGCAGTCAACAATTTTTGCATTTTTAGGATCTTATCCGGCTGGAATCTCAAATAACGGAGTAAAGTTATGATAAAAATTAGAAAATGGGTAAAGGATTTAACCACATATGCACCCGGTAAACCGATACAATATGTTGCGCGTGAAATTGGTATCAATGAGAATGATATTGTTAAGCTTGCCTCAAATGAAAATAGTTTAGGACCCTCGCCGCTTGCAGCGGCTGCGATTCAGGCAAACATAAACGAAGTTTTTCGTTATCCTGATGGATTATGCTATGATCTTAAAGAAAAAATAGCGAAAAAATATTCTATTTCGTCTGATAATGTTATGTTTGGAAACGGATCCGATGAGATTATAGGGTTGCTGTATGCAGCTATTTGCGAAGAAGGCGATGAAACTATAATGGCGTTTCCATCGTTTGCAGAATATCTTTTAATCGGAAACACTCACAAAGTCAAAGTTAATATGGCTTCTTTAAAAAATTTTAAAACCGATCTTAATGCGATAAGAAAATCGGTAAACGACAAAACGAGAATAATTTTTCTTAATTCACCCAATAATCCTACCGGTACTATTATTATGCGGGATGAACTAATCGAATTTATGAATAAAATCCCGAATGACATACTTGTTGTTGTGGATGAAGCATATTATGAATTTGCAATAGGCATGCCGGGATTTTATGAAACCATAGATATGCTTTCGGATTATGATAATCTTGCTATTTTAAGGACTTTTTCAAAAGCGTATGGATTGGCCGGATTGAGAATAGGATATGCCATTGGCAGTAAAGAGGTTATACAGGCGATAAACAATGTTAGACAACCTTTTAATGTTAATATAGTAGCTCAAATTGCCGCTATGGCGGCGTTGGATGATCATAAGTTCTTGAAGCAAACGAGAAAAATGGTAAAAGACGGAATGGATTATTTAAAGTCGGAATTTGATATGCTTAATCTAAAATATGTTGAAAGTTATGCAAATTTCATACTCGTAGATCTAAGAAAGCCGGATATTGCTGAAATGCTGTTAAAAAAAGGTGTTATAGTGAGAGACATGAAGGGATACGGGCTTGAAAACTTTGTGCGTGTTACCGTTGGCAGCTCAGATGAGAATAAAAAGTTTATAACAAATTTAAGAGAACTGATGGAGCATAGATGATGATTATTGTAATGAAAAAAACGGCAACGAAGGAACAGATAGAAGCTTTACTCAGAAGAATAAAAAGATGGGGATTTGAAACGCATCTTTCGACAGGGGACAACAAGACGGTAATAGGAATAATAGGAAAAGGCGAAACTCTTCAGGAACGGGCATTTCTTGCATTTGATGGTGTCGAAAATGTTATGCAGGTTAATAAGCCTTATAAGCTTGTCAGCAGAGAGTTTCATCCTGAGAAAACTATTATTGACGTCAAAGGAACTAAAATTGGCGGTAAAAATATAGTTATTATGGCCGGTCCGTGTTCGGTTGAAAACAGAGACACGGTTATGGAGATTGCCAAAGCGGTTTCGTCTCGTGGAGCTGCTATTTTAAGAGGCGGTGCATTTAAACCTCGCACTAGTCCGTATTCATTTCAAGGGCTTGGCGAGGAAGGTTTAAAAATTCTCAGACAAGCGGCTGATGAAAACAATATGTCGGTAATAACTGAAGTTATGGATGCGAGATATTTGGAGCTTATAGGAAAATATACGGATATTTTTCAAATAGGTGCTCGTAATATGGCAAATTTCACACTGCTTAAAGAGGTTGGGAAATCTAAACTGCCTGTAATGTTAAAACGAGGTATGTCCTCAACACTGCAGGAGTTTTTATTGGCGGCAGAATATATAATGAGCGAAGGAAATGAATCTGTTATTTTGTGCGAGCGAGGCATAAGGACATTTGAGCAATATACGAGAAACACGCTTGATCTTGCCATTGTTCCTGCAATAAAGGAGCTTTCCCATCTGCCTATAATTGTTGATCCCTCACATGCAACCGGCAGAAAATATCTTGTAGCACCTATGGCACTCGCTGCTATTGCATCCGGAGCTGATGGAATAATGGTTGAAGTTCATACAAGTCCGTCAGAAGCACTTTCGGATGGAGCACAGGCGTTACTGCCGGATGATTTTGGAAAGATGATGAGTTCTGTTGATATTATTGCAAAAGCAGTCGATAGAACAGTATAGGCGGTGTTTAAAAAAGTTTTTATTATCGGTCTTGGCTTAATCGGAGGATCTATTGCTTCTGATATAAAAGATCTGCGGTTGGCAAAAACAGTTGCGGGGTATGACATTTTTGAAAATAATCTCAAGATTGCCGAGTCGATTGGTCTTATAGATTTTGCGATGCCGATTGAGAATTTATCCGATTTTGATCTGATAATTATTTCTGCTCCTGTTGGCGATATACCAAAAATATACAAGAAAATTGCTCCTTCTCTATCTAAAGGATCGATTGTTATTGATACGGGAAGTGTGAAAAAATATATTGTTGATGAAGCTGCTAAAATCAAGAGCGGTGCTTCTTTTGTGCCGTGTCATCCCATTGCAGGAACCGAGAAAAACGGTCCCAATGCAGCTTTGAGCGGTTTGTTTAAGGATAAAACAGTTGTTATTACAACAGACGATAGAAATTCCGATGTAAAAAAGATAGCAGAATTTTGGAAAAATTTGGGCGCAGATCCTGTTTTCATGAGCGCAGACCGGCATGACAAAATTTTTGCTATGGTGAGTCATCTTCCGCATGCCGCTGCATACAGTCTTATCGAATCAACAATTGAAGATGATAAAATGTCTGAATTTATGGGCGGGGGCATGGCTGATTTTACGAGAGTAGCTTCAAGTTCCCCAAAAATGTGGAGGGATATTTTTGTATATAATAAAAAACATGTCTTATCCGCAATATATAAATACGAGAAAAGTCTGTGCAAACTTAGAACTTGTATAGAAAAGCAAGCCGGCATTACGGACTTTTTATCAAGAGCACAGGCGGCGAAACTATTGCAAAAAAGAAATAGACGAATTATTATTGCAGTAGATGGACCATCAGGCGCTGGTAAAAGTAGTGTAAGCAGAGAAATTGCCGATAAGCTCAAATTTTTATATATTGATAGCGGAGCTTTATATAGGGCTAAAGCATATATAAAAGATTTAGATATAAAGAAGCTTGTATTTAAAAAACAGAATGAAAAATGGAATTTATTCTACAATGGCAAAAATATAGATGGCTTAATACGAAGTGAGAAAGCGGGCATGAAAGCAAGCGGTATTGCAAAAAATGCTAAGGTAAGAGACGAGATAAACAGCTTGATATATCATATGGTTGGAAACAATTCAGCGGTTGTGGAAGGCAGAGACATTGGAACTAAAGTTTTTCCAAATGCACTTCTTAAGCTGTTTCTTGACGCTCCTATTGATATTCGTGCAAAAAGGAGAAAGAAAGATGATTGCTGTTCTACAAAAGAACAGATGGAGAAAAGAGATATGGGAGATGCTTCAAGAGCTGCCGATCCACTTCTTTCTGCCAATGACGCAGTATATATTGATACCACTTCTTCTTATAAATCTGTGGTGAAAATGATAAGTTCGATTATCAGGAAAACTATCCCAAATGCCGATTGCAAGATTTGACGGCTTATGAAACTATTGTTATCCGAAGAGATTGGATTTTGTTACGGCGTAAAAAGAGCGGTAGGAATAGTTGATAAACTTTCGACAACTCATAAAGTTAAGACATTCGGACCGCTGATTCATAATCCTCAAATGATAGAAAAACTTATTGCAAAAGGTGTGGATATTGCAGATGAAGTGATTAAAGATGATTGCAAGCTCGTTATCCGCTCGCATGGAGTGGGACCTGAAATCTATGAAAGTTTAGAAGCAAACGGTGTTAATTATGTTGATGCAACTTGTCCTTTTGTTAAAAATGCTCAAAATTTTGTTAAGGCAAAAGATAGGGAAAATGTTCCAATTATAATTTTTGGTGATAAATCTCATCCCGAAGTCAAAGCGGTAATGTCATACGCCAAAAATGTAATAGTTGTTGAATCAATAGACCAGATAGATAAACTTCCTAATTTTGAAAAAGTTGCCGTTGTTTCTCAAACAACACAATCAAAACGGTTATTTCAGAGAGTCATATTGCTGCTTTTAGACAAAGCATCGGAAGTGGATGTCTATAATTCGATTTGCGGAGCTACTGAGAAGAGGCAAGAGGAGGCTGCACGCCTTGCCAAAATAGTTGACATAATGATCATTGTAGGCGGTAAGAATAGTGCGAATACAAAACGATTGAAAATGGTATGCAGCGATTATTGTGATAAGTGCCGCCACATTGAGACTGTTGACGAACTGAAAGCTGAATGGTTTGGAGGAAATTCCATAGCAGGTCTTGTAACGGGCGCATCTACACCTGATTTTATTGTTGATGACATTATAGAAAGATTAAACTTATGGTTTGGCAGAGATCTATCTATAGAATGTCTCAATTAGTGAGAGTTGATTTTGAATTCCATAAGCTTTTTTTCAAAATAGGTAATGATATTGTTATCTATAATAGCTAATTTACAGATTGAAAATGATTGAGAAGCAATTTCCTATTATAGTAAGAGACTTTCGTAGTCCTATTTTAAAAAAGAGAAAAGTGGTTTTGGCTTTAGGCAGTTTTGACGGCGTACACATCGGGCATCAGAATGTTATAAAAACTGCAGTTGAAACTGCTGAAAACATGTCGCTGACGGCTGCCGTTTTTACATTTTGGCCTCATCCGCGGTTTCTCCTCAAGCCTACACTGCCTTTTATTATCTCAAACTTCAGAAGTCAGATGAAGCTGTTTAGCCGATATGGTATTGAAATTGCAATAGTCAACAGATTTAATGAGCAGATAAGAGATCTACATTATGCCGCCTTCGTAAAAGATTATCTTTTGGAAAATATGCAGATAGGCTGTGCTGTGGTTGGCTACAATTATACATTTGGTAAAAATGCAGAAGGTAATGCTTTAAAGTTAAATGAGCTTGGGAAAAGATATGGATTTAAAGTTGTGATAGTTCCGCCCGTTTTGATTAATGGAGAAAAAGTCAGTAGTTCTAAAATCAGAAAGCAGCTTATAAATGGTAATCTTGATATGGCATCTGCAATGATGGGGAGAGATTATTCGATTGCATCAAGGGTCAAAAAAGGTGAAGGCAGGGGTTCTAAAATTGGAATTCCAACTATAAATCTATATCCAAAAACAGGACTTATATCAGATGGTGTATATTGCGGCAATATAGAGTTAGATAACAAGATATATAAAGCGGCAATCAATGTAGGCAGCAACCCCACATTTGGCAGTGTGAGGCATGTAGAGGCTCATATCATCGGTTTTCACGGAAACCTTACCGGAAAATTAGTAACTCTTTTATTTACGCATTTGATAAGAAACGAGATAAAATTCGATAATGCGGCAAGCCTTGTGGAGCAGATTAAAAGAGATATAGAACAATGCAGATAGGAGCGGCAATGAAACGTATAGCTGTTATAACAAGCGGTGGTGATTCAGCCGGAATGAATCCGGCTTTAAAATCAATAGTTGAGGAAGCGGAAAGAAATAATATATCGGTTACCGGTCTTTTAAGGGGCTTTCGTGGAATAGCTGATAATAATGCTATTGAGATGTATTTCAAAACCATATCGGGAATTGCAAGAAAAGGTGGAACTATTTTAAAAACATCGAGATATCCGGAATTTAAAGAACTGTCTGTTCAGAAGAAAGCTGTAGAAAATCTTCATAATGAACATATAGACGGTCTCATTATTCTAGGAGGCGATGGGTCTATGCGAGGAGCTCTCGCATTATCTAAATTGGGTGTTCCTGTGGTAGGAATTCCAGCTTCAATAGATAACGATTTGTACGGATCGGATATTTCATTGGGGGCAGATACATCATTAAATATGATAACCCACTGCATTGATATCATCAAGGATACGGCATCCTCTCATAACAGAGCCTTTGTGATTGAAACAATGGGAAGAGAATCAGGCTATTTGGCACTCGTAGGAGCCATGGCAACCGGTTCGGAAGCTCTTTTGATACCTGAAGTTGAATATGATATTGAAAGCATTGCTAAAAGGCTTAAATCAGAGCATGCCAACGGAAGGGCATACAGCATTATTATAGTATCCGAAGGTACCGGTGCTACATCCGATATGTCTAATGCATTAAAAACTATAGCAAAGCTTGATACACGCATAACAGTCTTGGGACATCTGCAGAGAGGGGGTTCGCCATCTGTTTTTGATAGAATACTTGGTTTTAGATTGGGAAGTAATGCCGTGCAAACGCTTATGGATGGTGTAAGCGGTGTAATGATGGGACTTATGAGCAAGAAAATTGTTATTACGCCATTTATAGATGTTCTTAGTCATAAAAAAGAACTTGGAGAAAGGTATGTTAAATTTGCGACACGGCTCTCACATTGAATTTTAACCTTTTCCACTTCTGCATACAAACAGTCAAAATTCCTCGCAGTGATACGAAAAAGATATTAGATGTCTATTGATATATTTCCATCCATCTTTTTATATATATGATAAAGGTATGTAAGGCTGTATTTGTTATAAAACCTTAAAACAATACTTACCTCTTTAACGGAACTTCCGTGAGATTTTCGCTAAAAAGTAGTAAAAGTTCAATACAGTAAAGGAGATTTACTAAAAATAGTCCAAAAAGCGTGGCTAAGAATAT